>Ga0123354_10005879_pt1 | contig 18024 bp, 8 predicted proteins | sample TergutLab28metaG_2_FD_97872 | JGI IMG/M metagenome (GOLD analysis project Ga0123354, IMG submission 97872) | Labiotermes labralis P4 segment gut microbial communities from Petit-Saut dam, French Guiana - Lab288 P4 | ecosystem: Host-associated > Arthropoda: Insects > Digestive system > Gut ...
GAAAAAAGTAGCGGCTCCAGGTCTAGAAAACAGAGATTAACGGCTGTAGGGACCCGTTGCGCTGACCACGTGACACCCCTCTATCCGCAAAAGTTGGCACTAACTTCGCCGACCGGCGGCGGCGCTCTGTCGGTATAGTTCGCGTGCGGACTAAGGCCACGGTGTGCAGTAGTTGGTATAATAATTGAGTAACTCAACAACATGCACGGTGTAACAACGAAAATAACCTTCGTTCAAGTTCATTTTTCCCGCCCCTGGATATCGGCAGCCCAGTGCATATGCAACATGTTGCACCACCAGCCCCACTTCCCCTGCTTATGGGACAGTATGCTATAAAACACGGATTGGTGTTTCACAAAATTTCTGTAATTGCGGGTCCCTTTAAGAGTCTCACAAATTGTGCGGACCCGTCTCCGGAAAATTATCTCAATTCACGGATCCCTAAGGCAGAATTTACGGTACATTTAAAATTCTCATAATTATAGACAATATATATTTTGGAAATTTAAATGTTGGTGTGAAGTAAACGTGAAAATTCATTAAAAATCTGTGATTTTTCTAGAAATTATGACAATGAAGCTAACATTAGGAAGACACTAAAGACAATATCGGTTGGACTCTCGGTTGATAAATACTGCTTTGTACAATTACACCAGATAAACACGTTTTGTTAAAGATTAAAAATATTTAGCACCACATTTTTACCTTCTAATTTATAACAGGGAAGAGAAAATAGTCTTTGGACCCTGGCTGGCTGGGTATCGCGAGCCTTTATGGGTCCAAAAACTTTGCTTTGAAACCCATTGGTTTAGCAGCAATAAGTGCAGTTCTGAAATTGCGTGACCATGACGCATTACTTGGGCAGACCAAAGAATCTTAACTTGTTATTTCTGTACTTACAACAAATATGTAATTCTAAATAAAATTACGGCTATGAGTTTTGTTTTGAATGCATTATTAAGTGCTCCCCTTTCCTAACACGTTATTTATACATAAAAAGAACAATCGGTTTCTAGGCTGTCCTCTTGACATATATGCAAACGTAGTTTACAGTGAGTACAAAGAATTGTGAGAACCTCTCGCCGAAGGAAGAAAGAATAGAAAATTCTGCAAGATGTTTATCCAAACTACAAGTACAAGTGCCTTGAAGTTGAGGAATCCAGCTGCGTTGTAACTTGCTATTTCTTTGTAACGCCAAAATATGTCGCCCTCAGGTCACCTGCAGTATACACAGTATGACGAACACAAGAATTACGTCTAGTTGAACTCACATTCACACATGAGCGGCTACATTAAAGGGTAATTGTGTATAGAGGGGACGACGGAGAAAGTAAACATGAACTCTTACCTATTGTTGCTGTGAAAGATGAACAAATGGTTCAACAGACTGTAACCTCTCTTCAGACAGGGGCGCTATGCTTGCCTTCAATTAGATTAAATAAAAAAGAAAATAATCTTCGTAGTTGCACCGTGCATTTTGATAGTATTAAGTCCTTTATTTGTCCAACTAATGCACAACAAATTAATATAAATGTTTTAAACAGTTAAAATCATTTAAAATTGTAATAGTTGTTGCAACATGTTTCGGCTTACATAAAGCATCATCAGGGAGCTTTCACCCTGCGCCTATCGGTATTGTGGCTGCGTATGCAGCCACAATACCGATAACTTCAAATAACGATATGTAACCGAAGTCAACATAGTAACTTTAGCGAAGCACAGGCTGTGTGAAATAACTCTGTTTCTTACATAATTCAGAAATGTATTTAAAACAACTCGCCATCCGTCACCAAATAACTACAATTTCGTCACAGCATAATAAATAAACACATACTTCGCACTGTTTCCTTATTTTCCATTTAATGGAAGGTCTCTTAGTAAACACTGCAGACACATTCTAAATTTCTAGTCTGCTACGTAATTTAAAAACCTTATGGAATATAATTCTAGGTCTCTACTATGCTGGACTTAACTGTTCTCGCCTCTTCTGTGGCAGTTCTGAGGTAATAACTTCAAACAGCACAGGACTGTCGAGGTATATACTTGTATTAAGCTTATTATATATATATATATATATACATATACATACACACACACACACACACACACACACACACAATAGTCTTCAGTAAAAGTCCAGGAAATTCCCTGCTTTGGGACACGATGTCAAGGTCACCACAAATTTCCGCTGTACATTTGTGTTTAATATTAGATGCCATGCAACTGCCGTCATTGGTACGGTGTATTTAAATAACACAACGAAAGTTTAATAATCCAAGTTTTGTAAAATTGGACGCATGACATTCTGCACTTGTATAACAAGTCAATGTAAAACAAACCTTCAGGTGCACTATTCTAAAACAACGAACGACGCTTAAATTCGACAGCATTCACAGTAGCTAGTGCCTGTCAGGGAGTCATAATTAAACTAATACCGTCTAAGACGTGCGCTATATAATTTAATTCTTATACAAAATAATCGCCTTACTTGTTTCGATTCGATTAATGAATCATATTCAGGACTAAATTTAAATTACAAATACTTCTTCCTCTCAAGGGTTATTACACGGCCATTTCATATTCCACTATTGGCAAATATGATCTGAATGCGGTTAAAAACCTCTACCGATTTTTTGCGAACCTAATGGATACATTTATGACGTAAGAAGACTTAAATGTAATTACATTAACATTTAAAGTCTTGAGCTAGTGATATTCATATCTCTACATTCAAAACACACACACACACACACACACACACACACACACAAAGCTCTATACCAATCAATAGTGATTTTAACAACATTCGCATAAATTTCATCAATAACGGAGTTTGTTGACATGCTTATAATTTAATATTATGTAAATTAGATGTGTTGGTGAAATATTTTGTGTAATTAGATCTAATTTTGTGTGCTTTAGACAATGTTTTGTAATGAATGGGGGCCTACTTTTTTACGCACACTGTGGCATTGAGTTACAAGAACGAAGTTTGTGCTGCCTGGTGACAGCACCACAGGTGCCTGTCACAAGCAAGGTAACTGAACGAGACAACGAAACCCACAATCATCCGCAATCGAACTAAGTTTTACGTGCTTCAGGAAAGTAGGAAAACATGAAAGAAGTAAACAGTATTTTACAAAATGGGAAGAGGGGGAAGACAAGTTAGCGGACCGAATGTAATATTGTTAAATATACGAAAGTATCTTCATTTGAGATCAAAAGCTGTAATATGAGTAAAAGAAATACGTTAGCTCAAGGGCTAGATTCTACATGTCAGCTGGCCTTGTTTATGTACCCAAATGCATCAACCGAAAGAAACATAAGTACCTCCATATTCGTTCTTTTACTTCTTTTTCCGGGTTGTAGGGGATAGATCAAAGAGTGTAGTAGATATCGGTTACACTGGCTTAACAAAAGCTATCTCTAGAGGCAAACTGTTGTATATAGCCGGTTGTTTGGTTCGTGAAAAGCAAGTGTTCTACAGGTTAAACAAAAAACTTGCACGGTTTCCAGACGATGCAGAATTTTGTATTTATCTACTATTGTATCGCAGTCATTCCTTTTAAACAACTAAATAAATAAATGTTGTAGATAGTGCGAAGCAGAAGAAAAGTTACACGCTTACCTCGACTCCAACTCCATTGTTCGCAAGCAGCTTTATATCCATGTTGAACCCCACTAAGTTTTTACACTGATAAACTTAGAGCACATGCAGTTCGCAGTGTTTTTAGTGCTCCGTGCTGAGGGATAGCCAGTTCGATCCTCTTTGTAATATGATGTTCTGATTTATATACACAACAGATGCTGATATAAACGCATTTCTGTTCACTAAACCAGCCGTCACGAAGCAGGAACACATTTATGCGGAAATGGCCATATTGAAAAGTTCCAGAAGTCACCGCTAGGATAAGCAGTGTTATCAACACTATCACTATATGCAAAGACTCTCGGGCTGCCAACCGTGTCAGGTGGTTACAGTAATCAAACCAGTGTTTCGAGAACAATCTCTGCCAAAGTCATCAAAGAACTGCTGGTAGACCGATAGAATTTTATTGCCTTCTGTCGCAGCGGAGGCTCAGTTGATATTACAACGCTAAGCACTCTGTCTTCGACCTCCGTCAGCTGCATATAGACTACATTAACTGCAGAAATTCGTAATTTTTCACTGAAGAGTAAGTATATATTTTTCCAAATCCCGCATCTATTAGATTTGATGTTCAGATCCCATGCCAAATATTCGGTAATTAATTCTACTGACGGAAAAGAAAAAAGCTCCAATGGGTTATTGAACATAAGCCTTGGACAAATTCATGTTCTAATCTCCTGCTTCATTACGGGAGGATAAGGCTAGTTATTTAACAGCAGAGAAGAAGCAGCCGTCGTGGTCTACTTAAATTTGGTGAAGATAGTTGTCAAGATGGACAACACAACACAGCGTACAGTAGTAGGTGAAATAACTTTGCAAAACCTATCTTTATCTGAGATATGATTTTCATATACACTCTACTTGAAACCAGATTAGAATATTAATTTGGCTTTATGGTACTAATTACTATTGTTAACTACTGACATACATAAAATGTCATAAATAGAGGAGATTAATGCAAACGTTTATCAATAAACTTAAGTAACACACCAACATATGCACATATATATTTTTTAATAATATAAATTTGCACTAAAACACTTAAAACGCTCCTACATGTTTCGATCATACGATCATCCGCAGGGAGCATACTTTGTTCCTTGTTAAAGTTATAGTTTAAAAATACTCTGTGATTTACTTGGTTATGTTAATTTGGTGCTGTGGCAGCATGTCGTGTGTTATGTGTGAGTCGTACGCTGTTCAAATTTGAACAGTGTACGACTCACACCTAACACACGACATGCTGCTAATGACTTCGGAAATAATTAATATATTAAAGGAAGGTGAGGTGGTAGTGTTGGTCCTGGTGGTGTTTTGGTGGTGATTGTGATGGTATTGCTGTTCTTATTGTTCTTGGTGATGGTGATAATGAAGATGATGGTGATGGAATTATGGTGGTGGATGTGGTAGTGGTTACAGTGGTGACGATTGTCATGGGTTAGCGATGATAGTGGTAAGGTAGTAGTTGTGAGGATGGTGCTGTTATTAGTGGTTTTAGTTATGGTGGTAGATATAATGGTGTTGTAGTGGTTGTAGTAAAACTAATGATGATGGTGATGGTGTTAGCGGTGTGAGTTATAATGGCTGTGATGGGAATAGTAAGAATAGCAATAAGAAAAAATTAGACAGTGCGGAGGAGAAAGGAAATCCAACTTATCTTGCAGATTGAGGTCAGCGCTTTGTGACGGTCTCAATAAAGGCAAAAGTCTCAATGAATCTTTTCTATCAGAAGCAGTGGAGCCACTGTTCTCAGAGCAGAGTGCCTTGTTACAGAACAAACCAATAATCAAATCAATACAAACCGATGTGTTGCTAAACAATGGAATTAATTACAACACATGACTAATGATAGCGTTACTGACTGTCCTTGAGGTGCTGTGGGAAGAGAGAAGATGGTCCGGTCGTTGCTCCCCTCTCCCTGCATCATCCCCCAACACGCCATTCCCTTTGACAGTTGCTGCCAGGCCAACCCCGTCATTATTCATTTTTACACGGATGAACTTTAACTACGCAGTTGTGTTCACAGATCCTGTGAAGTGAACTGCAGGATGGAATCACGGCTACATTGAAAAACTACAGTAGATGGGTCGTAAGGTGAAGCATATAGAAGTGTGCAGCAAGCAATACGATCCGAAAATAAATTTCGGCACTGCCCTCCCCTTTATGTTTTAATCTACTGACATATTTAACCGTACAATAAGAACCAACAGGATGCGCTATTTACTTTAAATTTATTTCAATAATTGACCTCTACATGTTTCGAATAGGCTTACTGTTCATCATCAGGAGTTACTACTCTGTATATACAACAATTGGTATATGTCATCCTGCCAACAACCAGCCAGTCAACATAAACGCATGACACATACCAACTGCTGTATACACAGAGTAGTACCTCCTGATGATGAGCAGTAAGCCTGCTCGAAACAGTAGAGGTTAATTATTGAAATAAATTGAAAGTAAATAGCGCATCCTGTTGGTTCTTATTGTAGGGCTATATCAGGATGCACGGTCAACAAAACATCAAAAGTGACATTTTTAATTTATCTCAGTAATTAACCAACTTGATGCACAAAATTTTTGTTTTGCAATAAGTTTATCTCATGCCTCTACATGTTTCGAGCACATGTGCTCACCATCAGGAGGTCAAAATTGCATTACATAGCCTCTGGTATCATCACACCTATAGGCGGCCGTGTCGTGCACGAGACGGCTCGCTCTGTCAGCACACCTGTATGACATATACCATTGCTGTGTGTACAGTGAGAAACTCCTGATGATGGACAGAGGAACTGTCCGAAACATGTAGAGTTTTATCCCAAAAATAAATTTGAGAAATCAGTGCATTTAGTTCGTTTTATTATAAGAATTGGTGTTACTTGTTTTTACGCATGACAAACCGTAGGTTATTTTAGGAGTCTCTGTACTTTTTTCGTGCCGATATCAGTGGCCGCGCGGTGTAAGACGTGGGTCTGCAGCCGTTCGCTTGCAGGGACTGTGGGTGCGAATCCCGCGGGGCATGGATATTTCTCTCTTGAGAGCGCTGTGTTTTGTCAATAGCGGTCTCTGCGTTGAGGTGATCATTCGTCCAGAGAAGCCCTACCGACTGTAGTGCGCCACTGTGTGTGACCTAGAAACCTCAAGAATAAGGATCCCATGGCCCGCGTTGGGCCACAGAGCCACTGTAAAAAAAATTGTTTTCATGTTCTCAGAGTTCTTCCACGTACTAGTTGTTACAGGGCTTGTTGAATATCATTATTGCAAGTCATGTTAGATAAAGGACAAATGTTTGTTATTTAATGTTTGATATTTACTAGCACATTCAGAAATACGCGGATTTTCAGTATAATCTATGAGGTGGTGCACCTGCTAACAGCAGATTTTTGCAGTGCGCGGGCCATAAGAATTTCCTAATTAGCACATTTCACTATCGTCCTTACTCCAATCCACTAATGTTTACTGCCATTGAGATATATCACATTCTCTTAAGAACTAACAGTAACACCATTAAAACACAAAATACAATCGACTAATTTAAAACACAACTAAAACAGAGGGTCAACATAAATATCTGGGCAAATCACCAGATTAATTGTGTAGCAAAATGTTACGGAACCCACGGTATACAGACAGTGCAGTTGGTGTAGACCCCTTTGACAAAGAGTAGAAAACTTCATGTATACTGCAAATATAAGTGATGAAACAGAGATAGAGAAGTCCCCCAGAACACCATTATTTAAGAAACACAACCAGGGCAATCTTTTAATTTAATGGTATTTTGATCAACTAACGTAAGACATGCATTACTAATTTGACGGCCGAAATATTGTGCGAAATGGTTATATGAAACATTGATAGTTTAAAGTCCTCATGTGAAAACCATAATAAGAAAATATGCTTGACAATTAATTTTTAATATTTTTACTTTCGTACTTAAGGACGAGGAATATACAAAAATTAATGGTTGAAGAATTCGTGTAGGCAGAGAGACAACCTAGAAGACCTATAAATAGATGTTAGGTCAATAGTTAAGTGCATTTTTAAAGTATTACTAGATGTTACTGGATTTATCAGAATTTTCATATGTTCCAGTAGCGGGCTGTTGTTGACATGGTCATATACCTCCTGGTAATATAAGACCTAGCTGCACGATTTGACATTTCAAAGAGAAATGTGCCCCGAGTAATTAAATTCAATTTTAGGCCCCGTTTGAAATGTCTGAGCGTAATTCTTTATTTAGTATTCTTCAAATAAACTAAGTTTTATTTTTTTTTAACTTCGAGACTTATTGCGTCTTGTTCGTTCCTGGATATTTTAGATCAGAGGGTAGATCAAAGAAAAAACGGAAGGTGGAAATCTAGTAGCAAATCCTAAATAAGGATTTCGTCTACATGGACACCTCTGAATTTCAGAGTGACAGGAGAGTCTAACGTGAAGAGCACCTTGAATGAAGATAGCAGTAGATGAGGAAAATAGACCCGTGAAGAAAGGAAGCAACCGCAGAATAAGGGGACATTTCAAGAGAAAGTACAAGGAAACGGAAAATTTGGGATAATAATTTGAAAAGCCGACAGTGAAAAGGGCAAGAATAGCATAGGTACATCTCACTATCAATTTAATTCGCTACATTAACGCCACATTCTCTTCATGTTTCGTACGTACCTTTTCTGTAAGCAAGCTGCAAGCTTGCTCTTTTCACAGTCTCCTAATTCTATAGACGGACAGACCTGTCTGTTCATGGTGTTTACAGATCACCCGCTCGTCCAATTTCGTTCCGTTGTCCTAACAACAGAAAAAAACATTTTCTTCTTAAGAAGCCTTTTCTTTTCTGACAAGGTAAAACAGCGTGCTTAACGTGGACTGACAATGTCTTCAAGATCTTGCTCGGCCACCGTACAGACAGATCTGCGAGTAACCTCTCATTAGGTGGGTGCTTCGTGTCTGGAATAAAGGAGAATACTGTTGGAAATATGCAATCCGTAAAAAATTATCCGGAAATTTTACATTTTTACTTAACAATAATGACCCTTTCAACACTAGAAAAAGCCAGTGTGGGTCTCTATCCAATGTTTCCAGGTTTGCGAAAAAAAACAGTACTTTTTAGAAAGTTCTCAAAATTTGTCCATCTTTCCTTCTGGATGAGCAAAATGTAGATAAAAATGAGTATGAAGCATTACTTATTTGCTTACTCCATGGAGCAGAGTCTTTCTTGAGAAGATAATTGGTTCTCAGCTAGTCAAGGAATTCCACGCTTTAGTCTGAAGCTTTAGTGGAATGATATTGACAAGAAAAAAAAACTGAAGCATTCGGAGGAAAACCACGTCCCAGTGCCACTTTGTCCACCACAAATTTCACATCGACTAAACAGGCGATTAACCGGCTGATCCCTGACACGGCCTAAAGGCTATGATCAGCCTGATTTGTGTATAAGGATTGGATTCGTACCGCGTAGAAATCACACTTCTTCCTGTCTGTAAATATTAAACCATCGTAGGAATACATAAAAAAAGTATAAATGTTTTTTGCATAACATCTGTACCGAGCAAGTCGGTGTAACAAAAAGTCTGTAGGCTTTCGTTCGGGATGTTCTTGGTTGGAATCTCAGCTGGGGAATCAGATGTAATGCTTGATCCTTAAAATTTACAGACAGCTTTTGAGGTTGGACTTCTATTAGGAAATTAGTGTTTTCTTCCACATTATTTACAGGCCTTCGTTCACAAACTCCCTTACATAAAGAATATATAGTTTAGGATAGCAGCGGCGTTGTAAAATAAACCATAAAAACACTCAGAATAAAAAAAAAATTCTCGTATTAATTTCGTTGAGAATATTAAATCGGAGAAATGCAAGCATATAAGCTAGTCGCTGATAGTTACGCATATTCATTCCACCACACTAGATTCTCCGGTCCATATACTTTCCTCGCAGCCTGCATTTCTTTAGATTTAAAAAACCACATAAATCTTTTCCTTTCATGACAAAACTACCAGATACGCGTACAAAAACTCCCATCATACTTCGCGAGATTTTAACAATTTGTAAGTATAAAGAAATTTGAGTGGATTTTGAGGTAGAAAATTACCTATTCCACGCTTTCCAAACTTCCATCAAGAAAGGAAAAAAAGTCTTTTTATGTATAATAATAAAAGAAAAATCTATACTGCAAGTCATCCTTAACCTCAAAGTGTTATCTAAGTCAGACTCCCTGTGGACTACTTAGCACCTTTCGCGCAAGCGTGACACGCTATGGGGGTTACAACCACAGAGATAACGCCGAACAAAGGAACCTAGAAACGGAAATAATCAACAATGAATAGATTCTCAAACGGCGATGATAGGAAGCGTGAAAAAGGAGAACTCAAAAATTAAAAAGCTATCAGAAAAATCTTGCTGACAGTGCGGCTTTACAAATGAGATATTCATTATATTGAATCATTCTCCTCTAAAAATAAAGAGAGGATAAAGAAGCAGGGATGTAGTTTATAAAAAAAGAAAGAGTTTGAGTCAATTCGGATCATTTACTTATGTAAACACTTGAGGGTGGCCGCATTGGTATAATGAACGAACCCACCTCCAACAAAGGGAACAAAAGACGATCGTGATGCCCACTAATTATGTTGGTCATTGTTCGGAAGTCTAGGAGCTTGTATCCTAAGAGGCAAGAAAGGGATGGATTGGGTTGGGCTGACCCCGTGATCTGTGCAAGGGTCAGAACAGAACTTCTGTTGATAGAAGGGCATAAAGTACATTTTCAGTTTGGGTAACAACATCCCGTTGTATTGTTCAGTTAATGTTTTCTACAGCTATCCGTTCGGTACTACATCATAAATGCCCTGACATTCATTTATTTATGCCATGCACGACATTGCTGCCACCATCAAGCGATACTACAACAATATAAAAGGTGCACTGAGGATGTGGACTCTCCTTTATATTTAGGATGACAGCCGCAATTGTCGGCCGAAACATGTCGCGCGTGTGATAAATATATGTCAGGACATGTGTGGTGTCGTACTGACCGGATAAGCACAGAAAATTTTTGATTTTTATGGCTTTAAAACACATTTAAATTAAGCACGCGATAAACAAATAAAAAATAGTTACCAGAAGTGATAATTTGGTAACCAATTTGAATAAAGTTTGGACTAATATATTTCCATCAATCTATGTAATAAAAACCAACTTGATGCACTATTTATCCTCAGTTTATTTCGTCAATAAACCTCTACATGTTTCGGGCATATTTGTAGACTACCATCAGGAGGTATACCCTATACATATACAATAATTGGTGCATGTTGTGTTGAAAAGCAAAATGATGTGGAAAGTAGAAATCAGGGCTTATTTAGGATACTGTTCTGGTATTTCCATTGAGGGACAAAAAAAAACTACGAAAGCCCTAGTTTAGAAAAATTGCTACCCGTGTTCGAGACTCGAACCGGTTTCCACTCAAACATTAGTCAGATACATCAATTGTCTTGGTTTTACAATTTGGCTTATTACAGAATACAGCTGATTTCTAATGCCACTAAGCACGGTAAGTTTTTGTTCATTGGCAAAACTTTGAATGTTAACTCTCTATATGCAGGTATAATTGTAATTCCATATGACACTAATCCAATATCGAGAAAAGGCCTATAGGGCAAGAAAAAATGTCACTCTTTTAAAATACTTTACTTTCAAACTGTGTATTAATTGTCTTTTTCTTATTATTTTGTATTGTGACGCTATAAAAGGTTTTTGTGCAACCACAGGCCTACCGCTGTGTTGCTGTGAAATATAGTAATTATTGTGACGGTAAAAACTCTGTTTAATTACGGAAATTAAACTGCAGTACACACAATGCTACTTCACATAGTCGTAAGACATAAAAATGTCACACGCATAGAAACAACAAATGTTTTGTAAAGAGCAATGTATGTATGTATGTATGTATGTATGTATGTATGTATGAGGCCTTTAACATCACGTAATGAAATTCACATGAAATGTACTGATGTAAAATGAGAATGTTTCCTCAAAATTATGATTTATTACTACGTTCTACTTGAGGTTCAGAAAACACGGATGGTCTAATTGTAATAACTCAGTAACTCTACTAACTCCTTTATGAGAAAGTAACCGGTTCTCATTTAGTCAAGAAATTCCCCGTATTATAGGGAACACGAAGGTTCATTGCCGCATTCACAAGAACCCGCCATTTGTCCCTATTCTGAACCAGATCAATCCAGTCGACGCCCCCCTATCCCACGCCACGAAGATCCATTTTAATATTATCCTCCCATTTACGCCTGGGTCGTCCAAGTGGTCTCTTTCACCCAGGGTTTCCCACCAAAATCCCGTATGCACCTCTTCTATCAAACATAAGTGTTACGTGCCCCGTCCACCTTATTCTTCTCCATTGGATCGCCCGAATAATAGTATATTTGGTGAGGACTACAAGCATTAAGCTCCTAATTACGTAGTTTTCTCTACTCCCTATTACCTCGTCCTTCTTAGGCCCAAATATTGTCCTCAGCACCCTATTCTCAAACACCCTCAGCCTACGTTCTTCCCTAAACTTGAACGACCATGTTTCACACCCATACAAATTTCTTATTGTGGTAGCGCTACAATACACAAGGGTACAATGAAGGACATTCAAGTACATTGCAGATGAAAGATCAGGAGCATGGAAAACGTGCTTCCCTGACACATTCGTCAAACCTAAGTAGCAGATTTGCTGCTGTAAATCACGTAACAGAAATGTGCGATTTACTGCAAAGGCACTTTATAAATAAACGACGAAAAGTTTTCAGGAAGGTGACACTGGCCCTGAAGGCGGAAGAGGAAATGTCTCATGTCCGCCAAATTTCTACCAAACGACGCGGAGTCACACATCTTCAGCGAGTGGCCGCAGGCACAGATATAACGACTGCCATTAGGCCTAAAATCACACATGAATACCCTTTCTTTGACAGGAGACACTTCCTCTTTCTTTGTAAATATATATTTTTGTTTACTTCGCAGGGTTACCGCGGTAGCACAGTGGTTAAGGTGCTGTGCCACAAATCGGAAGGTCGCTGGTTCGATTCCAGATGGTGTCATTGGAATTTTTCATTGACATTATCCTTCCGATCGCACTATGGCCCTGGGGTCGACTCAGCCTCTAACAGAAAAGAGTGCCAGGAGTATTTCCTGGGGGTAAAAGCAGCCGATGAGTAAGGCTAACAACCTTACCACCATCTTGGGCCATTGTCACGTAATCTGGGAACCTTAACTTCCAGGAACCCTCTGGGCACCTCGGGCCTGTAATGGGGCTGATGTACCTTTACCTTTACTTCAGAGTCTGTTTAAACCATTAAACCAAGTGGTGACTATGTGTATTATCTACAGTAATATAAGAAGCTTTGTGTTGTGCCACATAGTGCATAAGTGGCGTTCACTTGTTTGTCGCAATAGACACCGATAGTTTCTCCCTAACAGCATTCAGCGATTGGTCTTTGCCTTCTGTACAAACTGAATCTTTACGTATTATTTAAAAGAATGTCAGCCTCCAAAGGAATGAAGATGTTTCAAGAACGCTGTAGGTGTGTTGCAACTGTGAATGGACAGTGACTGAAAGTTGAATAGGTGAGGATATGGCAGGGATTGGTTCTAACCGGTCCGAAGATGTTTATGGAATTTGTTTGGAGGTCCTGACCAAAACTGCGATCATCTTAGTCAGGAAAACCGGCCTCCTGACCAGTAATTTGACTCGTAACATCCTGAATGAGAAGCCGGATTTGCAAACACTGCGATGTCACTTTGGATCCCTTGACGTTTCTTGGACGGCTTAGGCCTTGTCAATGGAGACAGCAAGCTTCTCCGCAATGTCGGTGAATATTTACCAATCGACACGGCGTAATATCTCGGAGCACTTTAGTTTTCTTTATCGCCAGTGTGAGAACCTTAGACCTTATCGGTACACAAGAGCAGGACTTTTAATGACAGGTCGCGGTATTCTCAAAGAATTCGGAGAAATATTATAAATATAGAACAGTGAGAAATTGGAAGTGAGACTCTCATGCCCTAAATCAATACTTTAATTCCGTTATTCTTTTGGTGTACTGAAGGAAAAAATTCAGCTAGAAAAACTTTATCCCATTCAAGTTCCAAACCCAACGTATTCCGGCTACGAAAGTGAACTTACGTGCAAATTGTGAGAGGGCTTATTTCATGACTGGAATACTTGTGATACTGTAAATTTTATGTACAAATTTATTGACACTTAGGTGATTTGTAACGACACTATTACAACCATCAACATTAGCAGTACTTCGAATGAGATGAGAAGATGATCATTAATGCTAAAATGATACAAACTTAGATGAGTGGCAGTCGTGGTCTTTTTAAACAAATTCAAATATTGGTCTGAGAATACTGAAAACATTAAGCGAAGTCTGATGGAAGATGTCTGATTACTCAACCGTAAAGGAAATTGAGAAACTTCGGAGCATAAGTGTTGAGCATTATCAATATGCCAGCCCTCTGCATGGAAGTTCCAATGTCACGTTTACTGCCTAAAGAGGAGAAAGTGTTTACATCAGTAGAGTGTGTGTTTTATAGAGAACAATTTTCAATCTATTGAGTGAAGGAGCAACCCAAATTATTCCCATTAAATTCCCTGTTTGATGCCAGTAGAGGTAAGAATGTAACCATTAAGTAAATTACACTTCCGAGAAATATTATTAAAATGTATGGCAAAATATGTACTTGGTGTTTTGTGTCCAGTGCTTTGACAATAAAACACAGGTAATTTCACGATTATTCAAATTAACACTGAAAATACGTAACTGATATCACGTGTTGTAATATACTGTGAAATGCAAAGCATCTTTGATGGTCGAAAAATGTAAATTTTACAGTCCTCTGAGCCAATTAGACTGATGAAGGTTATTTAGAAACATGGCATGCAATTAACGGGGGCAGACGATGTACTTCACAACCACTTTAAAGTACTCGAAAGGTATTGTGTAACACAGATCGGAAGCCAATAAGCGTAATAGCCGGTCTATTAGAACTGCCAGTGCCGTGCTGTTTGGCTGTTGCATTCAAGGTCCACAGTTAACTTAGTGCTACCGAGTTCGTTTTGAAGAGTTTATAGTAGTTCTGGCAGTCAAAAAATATTAAAATTTTTTGGGGCCTGCAGATTCAATTCTGTTTCCACACGACCTTCCCACTTGTCTACATCTTGAGCTTGATAAATAAATTCCATATCCTACACCCTGTTTAGCTAAGACTCATTTTAGGTTCGTTCGCAGTGCGTAGGCTTGCCCAGTAATTTTTGCATTCATAATACTCCCAACGCTTTCTATTTTTCCGCCCATCCGCCTTAATTTGATGAAATAAGTAATATCTGGTATGGGGGCAAAATATAAACCAGCTGTTATGCAAATGTACCATATAAACTTTTGACAGTGGTTTAACACGTGAAAAATTATTGTTTTCGAAACTTTGTAGGTGTTTGTGTTTAGTGACAATATAAATTTTCCTGTTATATATTAATGACGTTTCAGCAGTTATGTAGCTAAAATTTTCCATATTAGTATTAATGAATCAAAATTATCACAACCACACAGGAACTGTGGTCTGATTGGAGTTCGAACAAAACTTGCTGTTTTATAAGAAATCATTTTTTTTGTGTTAAAGCACAACACATGAAGGACGTCATTAATATCAATAGTAAATATAAAGCTAAATTATCTCCTTTTATACCATATTTGCCTTTGGGGGACTGGAGGTATAGCTCCACTCATTCTCAAGCGCGTTACTAAAAGGAGCTTCGCGCTCCGGCCGCCTTATTTCCAGGAAAAGAGTTCCCACCACCTTCTGCACAGAAGTTTGTATGCGTTGTAGAGAGAGATGGAAGATGTGAAAAGCGGTTCTAGGATGACGAGCCTTTATATCGCAACACAGTAGTCACCGATTTATCTTTCTAATGGAGGCACAGCGTGTTCTCTGTGCGGTACGAATTGAATCTTCATAAAAAGATAAAAGTAAAGTCCACATTAGAACAGACCACAAAGCCACATAATGGAGGTAGAGGTATAGCTATACTCTTTCTTTAACCTCGGCGATAGATAGGGTGGGTGGTCAACGCCACGCCCCGGCCGCTTTGCCCCCGAGAAAGAGACCCGGTACCCATTGTATGGGAGGCTGGGTAGGCCCCAGGGCCTCTGGACGGGTGCGGAAAATCTCCCACCCCGATGGGATTCGATCCCCGGACTGTCCAGCCCGTAACTATACCAACTGCGCTATTCCGGCCCGCAATGAATTCTTATAGAAGATGGATATCCATTATAGTCTTCAGCTTGAGTATAATGAGAAGAATACGGATGAAAAACTTCGTTGCGTTTTCCTTGATGTTAATCCTTAACGTTGTAGAAAACCGACCAGACCATTAGAGTTTTCGAACTAAACAACAGTTGAGCTGTTTGGTTTTAATAACTGGACGTTCGATTTGTTGAACAGAAAAGTATTTTTACTTAAGCCGTTATTCTGCTAAGGCTCATCGATACAGAATTTCGATATCATCAGATATGATGTACTTCTTGGGGACGAGTGTGAACAGTCATTGTAGTTAATGGCGGAAGGTCTATGAAGAGGGCAAGTCACCGCTAGGCCTTCATTCATCCTCTCAGAAAACCGTTACAGATGAGGAGTCACCATCCTTGACTCGCACTGGCCATAATTCACTCTCAAATTACCGTCCATAACAATGGAATTCCAATTCTAAACATACAGGAGCGTAAAGATAGGCCCAGATGACAGTGATGTCTTCTTCACATATGCCTTAACATAAAGGATTATTAAGCTTATTCTCTGGTTTTTATGCACTCATAATTCAGAATTACCGAATTTTATTTGTAGTAAGATGATCTCAAGTCTGAGTTTGTGTATGGCTTTTATATTAGTGTTATCTGGTGTAATAGGGCTATTCAGAGAATTTTAATCCTGTCACAAGCGGAAGTCACTGATACGGTGCATAAGAGTAAAACGTTACGACAGGAATATTGAAACAAACAAAAAAAAAGGAAAGAGGAGAAATGGGAGGGAGAAAGGAACAAATGGAGCAGAGAAGGAACATTTTAAATATCTGTGACTTGTGTGTTTTGTTGAACTGACCCATATAATGCACATTTTACGTATCCTCGCCGTGGTTAAAGGATACAATGTCTCGAAAGAGTGTCTCCTTCCATCATTAATCCGCCATCAGTCTAAGGCAGCGTTTCTCAACTTTTGTGAGACCGCGGACCGGTAAATTCTTTTTTCATAAGACGAGGGCCCGGTCCCAACAAATATACTCGTAAATACCTTTCAATTTTTTAAGTTCATACATTAAACTAACATAAGTATTAATAATTAATTACAGCAAAATCATAAAGAGTTTTAGTACACTTATGTATACGGTGTGGCATGTTGACAAATATAAAATTACATTTAAATTAGTTATCAATCCCTGGACTAATGAAATCTTGTAGCATATTGTAGTTTCCTCAGGCCAGCATCTGGGTCTGAGTTTTTCAACACATTCACGAATATTTTTCTCCTCAGAATATTCCCACCATAAAATATTTATTCATGAAAATTGCTTAGAAAATTAAATGAGAAATTCCAGGAGAACCTCCCGCGGCCCGGTATATTTGATGCCAGAGCCCGGTACCGGGCCGCGACCCGGCGGTTGAGAAACACCGGTCTAAGGGACCAAACGTTGCACTTATCATATTTTAACTGATGATGGCAGCAACCAAATTCCACAGTTCTGTGGGGCTCTTTAACCACAATGACGACATTTACATTTTCAATACACTCGCTAATTGAATGTTAGGTGCGTTCTTGAAGGTCACTGTCGGTTGACATGTGTATAAACAGTTCCCGATAGACGAATGCAATGGTGTCGACTATTGGTGGAATCAAACCGTCAGTGGAAAGCCAAAGCCCTCGTTAAAAAATCCTTTTCCGTTCCACTTTGTCCACCAGAACATGAAAAGGCCTGGAATCGAACCCTTGGTGAGACTCCGGCAACAAAACGCTTGAGCTTGCAGAGATTAATATACTTTGTTAGCAGGAGTTTCTTCCGATTCTCTTCTATTAACTTACGTTCATACAAATCGTAATGTCTATGTGTCAAACACGTACAGGTAAAACTACTCCGTTACAGGTCTTTAGGGTTCCAGGAAATTGATGGTCCCAGGATTTCTAGACAATCGGCACGTGGTCGTGGCGAAGTTGTCAACCCAACGCACCAGCCGCCTATACCCCCCCCCCCCCGGAGATACCCCTTATGTTCTCTAGTCCGCCCCCCCCCCCAAGGCGTAAATAAACCAAACACCAACCCTTCCTCCTTTTTCCCC
>Ga0123354_10005880_pt1 | contig 18024 bp, 16 predicted proteins | sample TergutLab28metaG_2_FD_97872 | JGI IMG/M metagenome (GOLD analysis project Ga0123354, IMG submission 97872) | Labiotermes labralis P4 segment gut microbial communities from Petit-Saut dam, French Guiana - Lab288 P4 | ecosystem: Host-associated > Arthropoda: Insects > Digestive system > Gut ...
GTTTGGTTTTGTGTTGTTGTGGGGGGGGGGGGGGGTGGGGGGGGGGGAGTTGCGCGTACTGATTTTACTCAGCTCCGCTATGAAAATATTGTTACCACACTACTGTATGGCACTTCCCACCCGTATAAAATCACCTCTGTCCAACAGACCTTTCTAAGATTCAGCCAGTACCTTTGTCAGCGCGACATGTATAAATATACTTCATCATTCGACACCCTTAAGTCAAACCCAGCTATTTCCTCTTCACGCAACTGTAGTGTTGGTAAGGGGCTTATATTTTTGTTTATAGGCTAAGACACATTTCACTTCTTTTAAAAAGTCAAAGAACGTATTCATTAACACACATTTTTAATTTTTTCATCTAAATAATGAAAGCCGCTGTGTTTCATTCCTAAAGCTGGAGATTGCTTTTTTGAAGTCAATATGTTTGGATACTCTTAGATTTGAAATAATTCTTCCCAAATATACATTTTTGGACTGTAATAAACCAACCCACAGATGCTGCTCTTTATTGTCTTTACGCTTTATGGCTTGCATGGAATATTAACAATGCCTTAAAAATAATTAATACTAAATATATCGTAAGCAATGACAGACAACGGTTGTAAAGGTCAGCAATATTTGTCGTTGTAAACTCAAATCAAAACGTAAGTAAGAAATTGCTACTACTCGCTGCGTAATACCTAGAGGAGCGTAGTTCTCATCAACACTACAAATTTTGAAACATTTTTTCTTATTTTCGGGAAAAATATACAAAATATCTAATTGTTCGGGGGTTGGGATATCCCAGTCGGTATATAGAATCGCTACGGACTGGGTGATCTGGGACTCGAATCCCGGTGAAGGAATTAGAGTTCCTCTTCTCCGTAACCGCCCAGACTGTCAGTGGGGTATTGGGTTCTTTCCCGGGAGAAAAGCAGCCGGGGCGTGGCGTTGACCACTGACCCCCATCTAGCACCAAGGTTAAGAATGGGTAGACTACACCTCTACTCCCGCTATATGCCTGCACGATATGTGCAGACCTTTACCTACTTATTAGCAGAAAATTGAAAACAAGTACATAACACAGAAATTTGGTTATTATTAAAAATAATCTCTTACATGTCTTGGACTTTCGTGGTGACACAGATGACACATGAAGTCGAAGCCATTCTACTCCAAATACACGATACTTGTTCCCGTTTTGGATCAACGCATAAACACTATGGTAATTTCACATCACAATTAACACGCACAAAACACTACAAAAAATATATCTCGAAATTTCGTTCAGTTTGGCCCTACTGCCGAGTCACAACGGAAAACCTCACTATTTTTGTTAGCAGTTGATATGATCACGTGACGGTAAGACACGTCCTTGATTTGTTAATATGAAGATCGACTGGTTTGCCTCGGACACACAAGTGGAGACAGTTGACTTTCTAATAAGAACTGATTGTGATCTCATAGAAAGGACGATAATTTATTGGCTTCGATAATAATCAAATATTCAGTCTTATTGAGATTAGTGCGCAGAATCCACCGGCGAACGTCATTCAGCTTCAACTAACAACAGAGACTGCTAGATTTTATCTTACTGGGTCTCATGTAACTTCCAAAACTTCCAACAAACGGTGAAAAGTTGTGCTCCATTGGGAACAGGGTTAGGACAGTCGGTGTAGAAACAAGTTTACGGACTGGACACGCGAGTGTCCAGATCTTTCATGTGGCCCACCCACCTTCCTAATCAAGGGGTACCGGGGACCCGTTCCCAGAGGGTACAGGGGAAGAGGCGTGAAGCTGACCATTGACTCCCATGCAGTGCCCAGATTAGGAATGAATGGCGCTATACCTTCACTCCCCCGTACGCTTTCATAACGTGTACACACAGCGTTACCAACCGCAGTTACGTGTATCCAAATGTCGCATTTACTAATCTGCATAATTAATTGGTTTACACTTTCATATACTAAAGACACACATAACACATACACTGTTCAGTTAATGAAAACCGACAGCTACAAAGCGTGTTGCCTCCCATCTCGGTGGAACGTGACACACTAGAAGACCGTTCCAAGCGCAAAGCCGCGGATTAACACGTAAATTTCCCACGCTGCAGCAGGTGAAATGCTGCAATGAGCCATGTAACGTATGAGAGCTATCAGGAATTTGTTTTCAGTCCTCACTCTCCAAAACACTGAGTTTATAATAGCCTGTGCAGAGAGACTAAGGGCTTCCCAGAATAATGCCGAAGTGACTCTATGCGACGCGACTTGTTATCGCCCCACCCACTTTGGATGGCGTCTGTACCGTCTGTTCTTCAGCTACCCGTCTGCTACTTCGAAAGTACCAGGCTCTATCATTTATGCTATAATTTAATTTGGTGCGATTTTTACCTGTCTCACTTCGCAATGTTTTTAAATCAACGAGCTGCACACCTACTAGGCATATATAAAGTAATAATGGTCCATATTTATTGTCAGTATTCCTTTTGCCTTTACCTGTATTACCGAGATAAACAAGTGAGTTCGACAGCGACTTCACACTTTTAACTTATACTTTCTAAAAGATATAAAATTCAGTCAGGCGTTGATTAGAGGACAATACTAGAACGAATAAATCTTAAAGAAACGATAAACAGCCAACTTGATGCCACGTATTTTATTGTGCTTCTTATCGGCTATATCCTGCAGCCCGGACACTACTCCAGCCTGACCGCACCTAACCTCCAACCTACAGCAGACTAAGAACGAAACTACCAATGTGGTAATCAACATTATAATCGCGAGCTACTGATGATGGGCATAGTAGTGCCCGAAACATGTTGAGCTGATAAGAAGCACAATAAAATAATAAGTGGCATCTAGTTGGTTTTTTTATTCTTCAGTTATCACAATGATGCACGGTCCAGTAAACATCAAATTCTTACAGAAACGAGGTATGACAATGAGAAGTAGGTTCAGCTAAAAAGGTAAAGCAGTCCCATTACAGGCTTGAACAGGCCCAAAGGGTTCCAGGAAGTTAAGGTTCCCAGATTTCGTGACAACGGCACAGGATGGTGGTAAGGTTGTCAGCCTTACGCACCGGCCGCCTTTGCCCCTAGGAAATGCTCCTGATACTCATTTCAGTTAGAGGCTGAGTCGAATTTTATGTCAATGAAAAATCCACTGACACCAACTGGGATCGAACCATCGACCTTCCGATTTGTAGCACAGCACCTTAACCACTGTGCCACCGCGGTCCGGTAGGTGCAGATAGCTTAGTATAATGTCCAGTGGTGGGCTGTTGTAAAGAAACTATAGGTCGTGTACAAGGGTGCGAAATTATTTGTTAGCAGCTCAGCAACTATTCGCTTCTCACAAAATTCTGTACCCCATGGTGTCAGTAAATATCGCCCTGTCCTATATATATATCTATATATATTTCGCTCTCGTGTCGATTTTAACGGTGCACGTAAATAACATGGACAGTGTATCAAAAGAATTAAATAGCGGTTGGAAACAAGCCAGTTCCTCCAGGGCACCGTTGCCCACACAGCACGAAACAACGGGTGATTTATATTAAAAAAAAACCTTAAAAGTCAGACTACCAAGGATCCATGCCCACTACGTGGTCAAATAATACAATTCCGCCACTGTTGCTGTAAAAAAAGACAGACATGAAGTATGAAGAAAGTTGTTGTACTTGTTTTCAAAGTAACCTCCCTTAACTATGAAATAATTTTTATGAAAGTTGCACAAAACATTTGTCGTAAGAATCAGTAAGATCTGCCTTTAATTCAGTGGTCATTTTCAACTTGAAGTGCTCGACGACCAGAGGTTTTGTTACAGTCACGGCCACTGTAACTTCGAGAAATACAAAACATACGGCCGGAGCGAATTCAGGTGAGCAAGGTGGGTGGCTGATCTCTAATCTGCGATTAAATATTCGCCACTCTGTGGTCCTTTTGCTCATCCATGCGACTGTGAGGAACAAACACTGGACAGATTTTTTTCTCACCAACCTCCCGAGGAATAATCTCACGAATCGTCACCCGGTTAATGTGCACTTGATCCTCCATCAATTTAAGGTCATCCTATGACCTCTGGCCCCCAGTTCGTGAACTAACGCAGCTGTTTCCGGATTTCGAGTACTTGACGGCCGCCCACTTCTTGGATCGTTTTCAAGGTCCTATGTCCCATATCTGAATCTTCTCAACCAGTGATTGGCAACACGTGTCCCGCAAGGTTTTCGAGCCAATATAACTAACGTTCAAACATTAGAATAAAAATAAAAAAAAAGAAATTCGGTAGTGACGTGATGAATTTTGAACGGACATTTAAATTTAGTAACCATACTTCAGCTGTAACTGGCTTTGTGCGTACTGCATGAAAACATCTATGTAGAAAACTTTAATATATCTCACAGTGGGAGGTGTGAGAAAATAAAGGAGTGCTAGGCTTCACCATCTACCTTACTCTTCCAGATCGGTGCGTTCTAATAATAATTAGCACAGGTGTACTTCAATCGTAATATATCTTTAAAAACACCAACGACACTCACAGAGTGACAAGATTCTAATCGACATCTGAAAACCCCATGTCCTAAAATTAAATTAAATTAATTATTTCATTAATTTATTTTGAAAAAATGGCAATAGTTAATACAAAGTAATTTACTTCATTAACCGCTTAATCTACCATCAATATTTGCTGAAAAAGTAAGATTTTTTGGGTTCGCGGAAGGCGTAGGATTTTTTTATTTTTTTTTAAATGGCCCCTGTATAGCACAGTGCTACACTACGCTGTTCGAAGCAATTCCAAGACAAATGTACGAAACAGCTTCATTTGCATAAACATTTCCAAGAATTTCTTGTGTTTCCTAGCTGTTTTCCCGATTCTCAAACAAGATTCGCCAGATGCTTCACGCGAGACAGAAAAACGTAACATGCGCTTTGGCCCTGCTATGGATTAAAATGTTGAACTGGAATTTTCTTTTCACTCTTCCCTGACGGTCATAACTTGAACAGAAAGCAGCTGAAATTAGATTTTGCCATCAACCATACTTTAGAGATAGCATCAACTGCAGACCTTGTTTTGTGGCCATGCATTTATCCGGAAGAATAAAGCATTCGGATGCAGGTCTACAGACCGGTCGTCCTATCTAGTTTTCGTCAAATCCCCATACAAATTATAGGACGCCACACAAAACATACATTGGTCATTGATGTTCGAATTATTCAGACAGAATGTTTCGTTGCAGTGACAGCACGCCTGCTTAGTATAGACAAAGACCCATGTTCGAACACCGGCCTGGAAGTTAGCTATTATAACTGAGGTTCCTGTTGGCTTTCTCTCTCCTTAAGCAAACATGGCGACAGTTTCTTACAACCAACATTACAGTTTCCCTCCACGTCCTTGCCAAGTCATCATTCATAACCATCCTACTGACAGAATGAAGAACATCTGTAAGCAATCAAAGAATCAATCAGTCCACATCTCTCACAACAATTCTACCTTAACAGCCTACGGAGACTAAACGAAAATACTTTGGTCAGCAAAAAAGAATGAAATAAGTGGAAGTATCTTTGGTGAGATAAAGAAGAATCTATCAATTACAGGTTTTTGAATACAGAACTACTGAAAATTAAAGTCTTCTTGGATGTTACGCCATGTCGACTGGTAAATAAGTGCCGACGTTCCTTCGAAACGTCCGTAATTGATCACCTATCGACAAGGCATAACGTCCCAGGAGACTTGAATCCACGTCGAGACTGCTACAAGGAACTCAAACTTGGCTTATTCGATTATTAGCCCAATAAGGGAACATAACTGATTTAATTAAGTATTTGCGAATTGGCCGCAATTTGTCGACTGCACGCCCCCTGCAGCCGCAGTATGTACACTGTATTGTAATGTGTGTCATCTCCTTGTGTCAATACCCATACGTAACGATAAAAACAACAATCACTTCATTAAGGTAATCAAGAAAGCCACATCCTTCGGTTGTGTAAAACATCCGTCATCAGGCTTCGTACTTCAGAAGTGCTTAAAGAAAGAAATCACTTAGCTACAGCCTTTTGCTCCGTTTCGTGTTTTGTTCACCCACATGACCTACTAGTCATCAATTCTGAAACTTTTAGAGTCCATTTGTTTTGTTTTTAGTGCGACAGCCCCGAGTGGGCCAGGGCCTCTCTGCTCTCGAGTTTTCTAGATCACACACAACGACGCACCACAGTCGGTAGGACTCCTCTGGACCTCTACCTTACAACAAACACAACACTCACAACAGACAAACGTCCATGCCCCGGTGGGATTCGAACCCACAATATCAGCAGGCGAGTGGCCGCAGACCTACGCATTAGACCGCGCGGCCACTTGGACCGGCTTTATAGTGGATTTAGCTCCAATATTAAGAATTTTATGCCTTACTTTTTCCTAACCAATAATGTTTTACAATACTTTTACGTATTGTAAAAATGCCTCCCAATTGTGATTTATACAACTACTTTATGTAAGAACGAGATCCCGCCCATAAGTTTTATTGTCCAGTGTATGGCTATAGCTATAGGATTGCCTTCTTCACGCACTTCTGAAATACGAAGTGTGATTATGGTTGTTTTACACAACCGAAACATGTAGCTTTCTTGATCAACGTAGTGAAGTGTTGTGTATAGACTGATTGTTATGTTTATTGTTACATGTACCCTGTATGCCGTGTGCAACTGCATTTGCAATTCTGCTGCAGCAAATCGTCGACAATGGGGACAAAGACACGCCATTGTTGAGTATCATAAACTAAAACAATATCAGGGAAACACAAGAGAAAATAATTAGCACCACACTGTCACGTCGCACAGTATAATTGCTGACCACAGCAACAGTGTCAGGAAAGCCCATACTTGGCACTAAACTCGCATAATTATAAATCAGCAACAGAATTAAGGCGGTCCGGGGACATTTCTTGTACGTACATTTCTTTCTTGCCGGTCCCAGTAGCCGCGCGGTCTAAGGCGTAGGTCTGCGGCCGCTCGCCTGCTAAGATTGTGGGTTCGAATCCCACCGGGGGCATGGATGTTTGTCTGTTATGAGTTTTGTGTGTTGTCAGGTAGAGGTCTCTGCGACAGCTGATTATTCATCCAGAGAGGTCTTACTGACTGTGGTGCGTCGTTGTGTGTGATCTAGAAACCTCGTGAATGAGGAGGACATGGCCCACTGGGGCCTGTCGCGCCAAAAACAAACAAACAAACATTTCTTTCTTGAAGATAACGTTGAAATTTGATAAACATTTGAATTAATTGGCAGGAGTCAAATAGGTTAATGATCCGTTGTATGAGTACGGAAAAAGTATGTAGCGGGCAAATGGATCCTTCAGTATATTAAAATTCAAGAATATGCCAACAACTGCACTACTTTACAACATAAAGATTTACTATTAAATACTAGAACTCCGATATGTTTCGACCCTTTCCTGTGGGTCATCCTCAGTGAGTGTACAACAATATTGGCATGAAACGTTGATTATAAACGGATAAAATAGGCCAAATTGTAATAAAATCGTTTGCTGCCGTGATGGTGGTACATTATTGATATCACTCATATATTTGGAGCAGCTTGTGTACATTCGGACTGCAGGCCCACTGAATGCCGTACTTTTCCTTTAGGATATGCTATGAAAGTTCAGTCTGCTAGCTTTATGATAGAGTTTTCAGCCGAAACGTTTAACTAGAAGTACATCAGTAACAAAATACATACACAACTTCTGCCGACTCCCAAGCTTACTGTTGTGACTTTACACTAATATAAATCCTCTAACAGGATGCATCAAATAAAGCTCCAACCTCACATTTTCGATACAGTAAGTGTTTAATGACAGTAAAAGGAAAGTAGGTCTGCTTTCTTCCTACGCGTACTGCAAATACCTGTGCTATGAGCAACTCTGCAACGGTGTATTCACATTCGAAATAATACACTTTATCAGCTACGATGAATTAAGATCGAAGCAAACAATGATGTACCGCCGGTGGGTGCATATGAAGGTGTAGCCGAACATTCTTAGTGTAGTTGTTTCTTAGGATTGCTGGCGTCAGTTACGGACGGTTCATGGCGTGCGTTGTAATTTAATCTGTCAACGTATATTCGGGACCGTTGGTGATACGTAGGAGGGGAGAGATTTAAACGCCGAAACAGTTAGGAGCTGATAACGGACGCTAGCAGTCCAGTAGGGAAGTCAGTCGCGTACGAGTCTGGTGTAGGTGGGAGTAAAAGTGACTGTGTTATTTTAATAAATATGGTTTAGTTATTTAACTTGACACAGCACGACTTCTTTTCATTTTATCAACAATAAATTTAATAAATATAACAACAAGTAAAAATAAATAATTAAAACTATATGTGATTCGGTGAACCACACCAGTTTCCCGAAAGAGGATCACCTACCAGACTGAGCGCGTCGGAACAACAAAGTTAAAAAGGGCGACCGTGCAGAAAGGACATTTACTGCACCTCTTTACAACGGTCTGCTGTTGTTCGCAATCCTGTAACAGTTACATAAACAAGAGCAAAGGTAGCCTGCCTAGCAGTCTAATATACAGAACTGCATCACACCTGTAATCTGGATTTAAGCCAAAAGGTATAAAGGAATTGTCAGTACACGTGCCAACTCAACGTCTTTGGAAACACACACCTTCCTGATATTATGTAACCCGTATTTACGGTATAGTAAGAATACAAGCAGCCTCAAAACTGGTCTAATTCTGTCCACATGATCACAATGTACAAATGCGGCCTATTTTAATATTCATGCACTTCGTTCTTCGTATCCACACCTCATACTTGTCGCAGTTTTAAAAAATGTAACTTCGTTATGCAATTGCGGGGAATTGAGAGGGCTGTAGTGTGTCCGTTCGGGACGATCGCAGTTCACAGAATTACAGAATATGAGCGTGATGATGACAGACGAGAATTGGGACAGTACAAAAATTATCTTCAATACACGAAAGTGGCACACATATTCGAAATAATAAGAAACTATAAACAGAAATCGAAAAACAAGTCCTAACACCGAAATCCGAAACTGCTACACCAATATAAAGAGAAGGAGTGAAGATGCCAGGGACGCGGGACGACAAGATGTAATGAAGAGCGTTAATGTTTGTAACGGACAAAGGGCAAGACCTTAGAACATGATGATGATGATGTAAATCCCACACGTTAAAAGTCCAACTCCCGAAATTAGACCATTAAGATGGCCCACATCTTCTGGGGTGTTACGCCATGTCAAATGTCCAACATACAGACATTTGGGAGAACAGAACTCTTCCAATACTCAGCGTCTAGCAGTTTAAGAAGAGCGGACTGCAAGGACCCTGAAGAGGGAGGCAGCATTATTCTCCAAAAATAATTTCCACTCGACACGGCGTAACATTCTAGAAGACGCTATGACAACCCAGAATCTAGCATCTATCCACCAATAATTTATAATTAAAAAGGGCATCTGACATCGCTAAAACAACCCCACATACTGAAGCTGACGCTGTAACCTAAAAAAGGCAGCAGATCTCTTTGAGTGGAGGATGAAGTAATCCAACACAAGTGCTCCACCAGGCACTGCAGAACGTGTAAAGGGATAAGCATTTCCCCAGCGCGTAATTCTAACACCTGATAACAGTGTTCAAGTGGCCATTGTTTAAAATTATTCCGAAATTTGCCACTCACTGCAAAGTGGCGTAAATCAATCTGCCGTTCAGGTGACCGCGCATCGTGACGAATTCTTATAATAAAACCAACTGGATGCACTCATTTCTCAAATTTATTTTTGGAATAAAACTCTACATGTTTCGGATAGTTCCTTTGTCCATCATCAGGAGTTTTTCACTGTAAACACAGCAAACCTGTACGACATATGCCATTGCTGTGTTTACAGTGAAAAACTCCTGATGATGGACAGAGGAACTACCCGAAACATGTAGAGTTTTATTCCAAAAATAAATTTGAGAAATGAGTGCAGCTAGTTGGTTTTATTATAAGAACTGGCGTAAAAAAGACTACGCCTTCGTGGAGTGACTGACCTCCCTCGAGTCGCGCTGTTGAGCACTCTCACCAGAGCGCCACGATACACTCTATCCCTAAAAGAACAAAACACAGCAAATACGTCAGAATACTAAACATAAAACGCACTTTATCGCTACTGTAGTCACACTTCTTGACTTGAATAGTGAAATCATCCTGGATTAAGTCCAGGTCAGCTACACTGGTTGGTAGAACACAAGCGTTTTACCGTTTTTCTGCAAAAAAAGAAACTTCGCTTTGCATGAAATCTGATATTACTAAACAAAGAATCATGACCACTAACAAAAACCAGTCACTGGACCCAGCTTTTTTCTAACCCACATTAATAAAACACACGCTGTCTATACGGATTACCTTACAATCATCCCGACTACCTGTCAGAAATAAAAAGTAAGATTAGTTTCATTTTATCGTTCCATCTCCACATTGTCTTCCAAATGACAGCTTTTTTTTTTGCAAGATTCTAATATATTACGTATGCATTAACTTTTTCTTCCTTCAATTCCAGATATTTGTCACTATATCTTCAAGCTATCCTTTTATACAAAATAATAACATTAAAATGCGTTTAATTTAAGAAGTTTCTACTTCATAATTTAAACTCATAATGCCTGCTTACTGCACAAATAACTCCACTACCTACCCGTGCTTTGATTGTTAAGTGGTTGTAAAAATATCAGACATACAGCTGTAAATGCTTAATCCTTGTGCAATTATTGAAGCGTCGAAATTTAGACACTGTAAATGCCAGTGCCCACTAATGACGTCGCAATTAACATTGAAATATTTCGTGATTTCTCCAACAGATGTCATCGAACTGTCATTAAATGTACATAGGCCTAAATCACAATACGAGTTTTAAGCAATCGAAGTCTACAAAATTTCCTGTTTATCCAGTCCAAATATTTGTGCTAATACCTTATGTCATGAAATTTCAATGTCTGGCGGTCAACGTGTTAATCAGAATGACAACTTGTACTCTGAGAGTGATAATTTTGTAATTCAAATCAAAAAGCAGTTACTTCAGTCACCAAATCTTGCATGCACACCACAGCAGAATGCCCTCAGCCACTCACTGTATCAGAACCTGTACTCCGCTGGCGGTCATGCGACACACTGGATGGTATGCCTGTTCGATAGGCCAGTGATGTTGATAACACATCTCCGCCCAACATTAGTCTCTCCCGCAAAACACGAGTGACGGAGAGGTTGTCAGCATACAAAATGAGTCCACGCGCACAAACATGCATCCGCTTTAATGACGTCATGATGTTTACATCAAACCTTTCAGTGGTATGATGTCGTTTATGATCGATGGCCACAGTAGTAAACAGTGTGGCAGGCTAATCAATATGCCCACGTATTTGCACACCTTATACATTTTACCATGCGCAAAATATAATTGAAATGTGTGAACAGATTTTGTAACTCAATATGCTACTTGAAATCATTAAATCACTTAAAAATAACAAAAAACAAAGTATCAAACTAGTAAATGTACCTACGAATCCTAAATGTTCAGCTTATGATAAGTTTATATGCAACGTAAATCAGAATTTTTATAGAGTGAACAAGATGAGTGAGGGTATACGTATTTACTTACTTACTTACACACTGGAGCAGAATCTTTCTTGAGAAGCTTATCGGTTCTCAGCTAGTCAAGATATTCCCCGCATTTTATGGAACCCGAAGCTTCTCTACCACATTCACAAGTGCCCGCCACTTGTCCAGGTCCAAGACAATTGTTAATGTTATGTAACAAAGCCGGTTTTTACGGTGAGGTGATGTCAGCACCTCGCCCAGCCCCCAAGCTGGAGAACCACCCCTTATCGGCTGTCTGCGACTGTTTATTCAGTATTTTCATAACTACCCTCCACATTGAAGGTCGTTCATCCATCCGCAACCTGAGGACGGGCCATGCCGTGGTTACAAGGACCCACTTATCATGGGAATGAGGGTAAACTGCAGTAATTTCCATCTTCGTTCTTCTATACTTTGCAGTACTCACGAGCTTCAATTTCCATTTACGGAAGCTACAGACCTACCGGTGCACTGATCTATATATTGGCATTTCCAAACAAACTTTGTAGGCCTTCATCACGTCTCTACTTCATACATCACATACGTACCAAGTTTCGGAGAACCCTGTTGTCCCATCTTCAACGTGCAGGTCGCATCAGATGATAGGTGCAACTGCTTCATCCAAAAGTAGGCAATTTTCTGCTAAATTACACGGCGTCACATACCTTTCATTCCGCGTGTTTATCTGCCTGTCCTCAGTCTCAGGTCCGCGGGTGAGAAGAGAGGAAGAAAATGAAGAGCCAGCTTTACTTATTTATTTATTTATTTATCCTGATTATTTAACGACGCCGTCATTAGCTCTGAATATATATTACGTCTAACAGTAAGATCATAAGTAAATTCTGAAGTGGGAAGGGTGTGGAAGAGAGTGGAAGTAGCCTAATTTAAGCAAGCTACTATCGCACAGTGTTTCTGGAGGGATCGAGAAAACGACGAGAAACCTTATTTATTTGGCCCCGGGGATGAAGGCTGGATATTCTGAACACGAAGTAGGAGTGCTAAGCCGCGCGTTTTGGAAAGTGGCTTTGGAGGAATTTCACCATCCAAGGCAAATAAATGATCCTGCTGTCTTCTCGTATTGGGTAATTTGAGTCACCGTGCTCCCTGCGAGAGCAGGAGGGTCTGTCACAAAACCATAAGCAAAGTCACTATTTACAAAAACATTCCAACGTGAAGGGTGAGTCAGTTGCACTAAACGTAGCTTCAGTATTAGAAACAAGACAGGCAATGTGCGTATGACGTAATATTAGGGCGCGTTCGTTTAACGATATTTGCAATAGAAAATCAATAAATATTACATATTCTGAGTGTTTTTGTAGCCTTTATATCCAGTATTCAATACGCATGCGCCGTATTGTCATCTGTGGCCTGTCCGACTCTTCATTATTTTTCCACACCTCATGTGCTGCACGATTTTCGAGAGAAAAAAAAAGTAATTGAACAAAAAATGTGTGTTTTGATTTTCTCTACAGATTTGTCTGAAACAATTCTCATTCTAAGAAGAAATGAGTGAGATAGATCAAAATCGTATATTGGTCTTCATGCAAAGACCCGTCAGTCTTGTCAGATTTTAATGAAACTTGAATTTCTCGACAGATTTTCGAAAAATGCTCAAATATTAAATTTCACGAAAATCCGTCCAGTGGAAGCCGAGTTGTACCATGCGGGCGGAGAGACAGACGGACATGGCGAAGCTAATAGTCGCTATTCGCAGTCTTGCAACGTGCCTAAAAATGCGCGATGCGTTGTTATCTTTAAAGTTCTGTGCTTTTTGCGTCCATCACGTAGGGATGCAGGCTCCCTTGCATCCTGTTGGTTCATCAGTTACAGAATTATTTCGGTGATGAACTCTACAAAAAGAAAAAAAATGACTGCAGACGTGTACGTTTGCAGATTATACATAACAGGCTTACTGGACAGAAGGAATTTCAACAAGGTAATATTCACGTTCTTTAAATAACATACAACAAAAGATAAACTTGTAAACCTCATTCACATTCGCTGCTCGACTGCCTGGTTTAAGTTATGAACAAGAATGTGGTACCCACACATCCTTCCGCCACTTTGATCTTTGCCACTGTCCCACATAAAACCAGACAATATTTTATTTTATACAACAAATGCTTAAACAAAACTTAAGTTATTGATACCCTTAAAATACACTATACGACTATATACACACGGTTTAATATCAATTTCAGTCATCAAATTTGCTTTTATTGTAACACTACATTACAAGATATAAATCTGACACAGACTGACTCTAAACACAATCAAAACATCGTTTAATTTCCCGTATAGTAGGATTGGTGGGCCTGTGTTCGAAATTTCTTTTCATTCTTCAATATCCTTCAGTACGGAAGTATAACCTTCCTGTTTAAATGACTCCCTTCTGGGTTATTGCATTGTGTAGGAACACAAGTCAGTTTCGAATTTTCGGAGAAACGTGCTTCCTCGCTCCTCAAGTTGACCACATTTGATTCAGATCGATGCAGCATCAAACGATTTCACGTAGTGTAAGAACCCAGAAGACTGCCATTTGATCAACATATTCCATGAAAACGTGAAATCTATATACCCTCAATTCTTTTGCCTCAGAAACCGTCATACATATGAAATAATATGTAGTACATATAAAATACATGCTTCATACTTCTCTACAACGTTTATTGAGACATTCTTATAGTAAAACCAATGAGATGCACTAATTTCTCAAATTTATTTCTGCAATAAAGCTCTACATGTTTCGGACAGTATCTCTGTCCATCATCAGGAGTCTAGTACTGTATATACAGCAATGGTATATGTCATACGGGTTTGCTGACTGCTTGCTAGCGGGATCAGGATGTTCCATCCTGATCCTGATCCCTCAAAACCTGTACGACATATACCTGTTGCTGTGTATACAGTACTAGACTCCTGATGATGGACAGAGGTACTGTCCGATACATGTAGAGTTTTATTCCAAAAATAAATTTGAGAAATTTGTGCGTCTCATTGGTTTTATTATAAGAATATATCACGATGCACGGTCCTCTGAATGTCAAATGCATTGAGACATATTTGCTCATCAATGTTTACTAAGGTACGCTGGACATGCGCGCAGGAATGAAAGTAGGTCTTCACGCAAAGCATCCTCCCTCCCCTACCCCGATTTTAACTAAAATTAAAATTCTTAGACACCTTTTCTTAAAATCCTGCAGCTTCAAAACTCTTGAAACTCCGTTTCCCTGTTCTTGCATTCGTACATCGTACAGACGAATGTACCGATTGTAATACGCGCTCCACATCGATGTGAACGTGCACACAGCTGGTAGTACTGTGTGTCTAGTATATGGAATAGCAGCCATAGACTTAATAGGAGATCGAGATACAAATTTTCTCGGACGATACGCTGTGTCGTTGGGTAAATAGTACATATTTATGGTCAAGCAGTTTTCTTGGGCTGCCTAAACCTGCAAATGAAAGCACTGCGATCCACGTCAATATACATATACCCGACAACACAGCGTAACATCCAAGGAGACTCGAATAATTGGCAACACCGCTGTGAGAACCTCAAATTTAACATAACAATAAGGGTTCCTCTTACCGCATACGAAATTAATGCAAATGCGTAATCCTTCCAAGCCATCACCCTACATGGTTCGAGCACCGCGAATCCTCCTGTTTAGTCCAAACGGCAAACAGTTTGTGCCTTAACACAACGGTAAACAGGCTGTCAAAAATTGTGCAGCTTTAACTCTGCGGAACTTACTAGCTCAGACTAGGTCTGTTATTTCGTGGGCTGCGAATGATAACGTGTTCGAAGTGTTTTCAGAAAGTAAAAGAACCAGTTATCTCCAGCGAGTAATAATCGGCCTATTTCGAGGAAATTTTAGCCAATATGATTAGGCTAGTTGGTAGGTTAATTAGCAAAGGCCTTCTGATTCATTCCAACGTAAGCCATTTTCAGCTGCGAACATCTCGCAAAGGAAATCTAAACAACGTAATAATTAACCCTCGTGTAGCCGAACAATTTTGGTATATTTGTTTATTAGGTAGAGCGATTGCTGACCACCGCCATTAGTTATAAATTTCAACTACTGACGTACATTCAAGAACCGTTGGTGATAGGTAGGAGGGGTAACCTACAGAGAGATTTAAACGAGAAAGCAGTTAGCGGCAGATAACGGTACTGGATGACTAAGGCTAGCAGTCCAGTAACAGGGAAGAGTTAGGTGCTGTAGAGCATGGTCAACTAATAAAAACAAAGGTTATTATTTCTGGAGGGAAGGGACGGCTGTTTTCGTTTCTGTTGTGAGAATATGAATTTTGTTTGCTTAACTGGATAAGAGTAGACGTTACATCTCAAATACAAATGAATACATGAACATATAGTGAAGACTATGTGTGGATCCGATGAACCCCACCCGTATCCCATAAGAAGTTTCACATACCTCAACGAGCAATTCGGGGCAGACTAGGTACAAGTGGGTGATCGTGTACACTTGTGACAATCGGTCCCAGTCGCCCCGTATTTGGAATTATCTCCGTAAAATTTTGCTCAAAATACATAATTTGGTCCATTTTTTATATTTGAGGTTGTAAATCCTTTCCTGTAGACAGTCGCTTCTACATACGTTGAAACGGATTATAGTGCCAGTACATCCCGTCTGGAAGGGTTATGCTTGGTCAACGCTAAACACACCAGAAGATTCTGCAGACTCATGCCATCGTAAGGGGCTGAAAATTATGGCAATTACATAGAATACATAAATAAGTGTTCCTGTCCATGGTTTTAGATTTAATTGTGGCAGAAAAAATAAATGACGACACTCTTGTTTAAAGAACTTAAAATTGGAAATCGTACAAACAAATAGCAATAAACTGTGGTTCACAACTTACGCACCAACTTGCCTCCAAGCGGTTTTTCCTCACTTTAGCGTTATTCTGAGAAGAAAAGGATAACTAAGTTATTTCATTGTATCCACAAGATACTTTCAACGATCCATTACTGACGCATTCATAAGCAGATACAGTGAACTCCCCGCTTATGTAATTTTCAGCTAAGAAACTTCAAATTTACGCAATTTTTAAAAAGTAAAAATTAAAAATATATATTATGAAGGGCGCGCCTTATTATTCCTTGCGAAAATGAAAGGGCAATGAAAAGAACGTTACAAAAAAACACTGCTGGGCGATAACACGGGCGATGGGACGGTCATGCTGCGGCCATTCAAGTTCCGGTGTGTTGGAGTTTGTGCATACGTAACGTACCGGTAACTGACCACATCGCTCTCTGAAGGCAACAGTGCGACAATCCAAAATTTGCAGTTTGGACTTAATACTACGACTGAGCTCCAAAATATAACAACCACATCCGACAATACCGGCACACTTGTTAGTTGAAACACACCCCGCTAGATCCCATTATTGTCGGGTATAGCTGTCATATTTATGAGCTCAAACGTAGTATTAACTGCAAATGGCGCAATTTTTGGATTGTGCCACTATTTCGTTCAGTGAGCGATATTTATACTGAATTCCGACTTTTGCGAAGAATTCGACTTGCGCTAGATCTTCTGGAACGCAACTACTCGTGAGTCGGGGATTGTATCCTGCTCGCGTTCTTAATAAATTGATTAGGCACATTCCTCACATGTGCGGGTGTCGTACCAGATAAACAGTAAGCTGTATTATCCTTGGTGATATTTGGCTCAAACGTTAGCTCATCTACCTTATACGCGGGTGTGCCAGATTCAAATACTGGCTGTGGCTAAGGGCGTTTTTGCTCTCCTTCGGCCCCATCAGGCTAAAGTTACAAAGCTTCATCCCCAAAGCGATAAATTTTAAACATCATTTAACGTCAAAAGACGGCTACTGAAGGTAAGCCGTCATTAAATAATGTACTCTGCATCCGTCCTTGTCTTACGTCAAGAGTGCCCATCCCACTATCCAGCAGGCTGTGTTATGTGTCCTGCGGCTACAGTTGTTAATTATATATAATTTTGAGGCAAGGCATCCCCGTTGTGTTTTTATCTATTAATTAAACAAAGTAATAAAACATAATCTCACAAAACGTTTTTTATTTCTATTGTAAAACCAACTAGATGCACCAATGTATCAAATTTATTTTATTTTGGAATGATATTCTACATGTTTCGGACGGTCTTTCCGTCCATCATCAGGAGTTCAAGACTGTACATATTGAACAGACATTTGTCAAACAGATACTGCTGTCTGCTTGCTAGCGGGTACCACTAGCACCGCTAGCAAGCAGGCAGCAGTATCTGTTTGACAAATGTCTGTTGCTGTATGTACAGTCTTGCTCTCCTGATGATGGACGGAAAGACCGTCCGAAACATGTAGAGTGTCATTCCAAAATAAAATAAATTTGATACATTGGTGCATCTAGTTTGTTTTACTATAGAAA
>Ga0123354_10005888_pt1 | contig 18012 bp, 9 predicted proteins | sample TergutLab28metaG_2_FD_97872 | JGI IMG/M metagenome (GOLD analysis project Ga0123354, IMG submission 97872) | Labiotermes labralis P4 segment gut microbial communities from Petit-Saut dam, French Guiana - Lab288 P4 | ecosystem: Host-associated > Arthropoda: Insects > Digestive system > Gut ...
ATATATTTTTTTTTTTTTTTGTCATTAGTACACATTAACATTGGAGATTGCCCTTGCCTTCATTTTGTACCTGTGTAAGCTGTTCGAGGTTTACACACGTTTCATGTAAACCTGATTTAACCCTTATCCTGCTAATGTGGAAAATATGGTGAGCTACTAATAATGCCAGCAGATGGGATTTAACTTGGCGTTTAAAGGGTTAAGTCTGAGAAGACTGCAAACTTTTACTTATCATGAACATGTACATGTTACTTGCCTTAGTTTCACCTACATCTCCAAAGCTGTCTCTTTCCCACTGGAATGAAGTATGGATTTATCTTCCATCCCATGTGTGTTACATGTCCCATACACTTAATTTATATGTTCCAAAGAGGTATTTGAAACAGCTGATTCATGTACAGTGCTAGACTCTTATTTCGCGAGTGCTTATTTCTGCCATAATCATAAACAACAAAATTAACAAACGAATAACTTAACTGTGTTAGACACTGTCGTGCGTGCGCTATATCCTGGTAATGCGTCGTGTATTTAAAGGTGTATATGGTTCCCTAAAGTTTGCTCATATCGCTTGCATATTATGTTTATATGGATGTGCTGAAATTTCAAATAAAGTTTCTATCTCAACAATACCATCGTGAATTTCCAGATTCAACTGGTGAGTCCACTGGATCTTGAACCCGCCGACTGGGAGGTGGGTTTTTTGTGAGCTTTCCTACCCAAAAACAGAGACCAATAGCACTTAACCCATCGTTATCTACTGCAACCTCATTGGAGAGCAGATTATACGAGGTACTTATACAAGATGTCTGCGCATCATGAGTCCAAAAACGTGCATCATGTGGCTGTGGAAAGGATCTTTCAGTTGATCACGATAGAAGTGCTGACAAGACTGGGCTAACGCGTCCTGTTTCCGAACAGTGTGGAAGTGTGCGGCTTGGTTCTTCATTTTTGCTGCAGTCACCTTACTCGTATCTAAAAAGCGTCCCTCTTTAACACATTCAGGCAGAAGATACTAGGCTCTCATGGAATACTACATATGACAGGGCAGCGTTGGCCGAATTATGTACCAGGCAACTTTCACATGCGCAGCCCCTACATGGAGTGAAGATACGGCATACAAAGTTTTCTCATCAGCCTGTTTCAAATGTGAAACCGGTCATGATATGTGGCGCCAGGCCCTGAGCACGGGGTGCAGAAACTCGTCTGTAATCTCAAGAAAGGGGAAAAGAAACGTAAAAGCAAAGAAGCCGAAGTAAGATCTCCTCCTCTAAAGAAGAAGTTGAAAACAACATCAAAAAAAGAGGGAGATTACAAAACGGGACATACTTTCCTAATTGACGTTATTTTGTGGCCAGACGCCGGTTCAGGATGTTGCGCGTGACGACGAAATCTGAGTTTGACATATTCAAGATAAAACACGATCAAAGTGCCGTCCTGTGTTCGTGGACCATGTACTAAAAACCCACAGCCTCCGAGGATCAGTCACATGTCAAAAATGTCATACCAGGTGTCTGTCAGACATACATTGATCTCAATATTCATATGATGGTTTGAGGGAAGCTCATCAGACCCGACGGTTCCAACGTCGATTCTGATGACCAGATGTCCATGACAAAAGACCACCTGCACTCCCTCTTCAGTCAGTGAAGTGTCACCTTCAAAAGTGTCAGTTCCTCCTTCTCGAAAGACCTGTACATCTACAGGGCATACCTTTAGACGTTACTGACATATGGTCATGACATTTCACACAGTCATCGTACGAAGGATTTCTGGTGCTCAACAACAAAGACTCCTTGAACATGGACTCACTTTCGGAGTAACGGCAGATACTGGACCCGGTGGACGCTGACCTGAGTTCTGAGATCGAGATGTACAGGCGGATACATGGCGGCTTATTCAACATGCCACAGTTATTCTTGGGTGGGGTCAAAATTCAGATAAAATTCATGAAAGCCAAGAGCGACTTCTACATCCCGAGTTCCAGTCTGATGCTAGTGCCATTTTTAAATTTTAGGACGCCACAATGTACGTGAAGCACGTGAATCTGTCACCCAGAATTCAGCTCTGCAAGAGGTGAACGCCAGATCAGATCTGACCAAAGGGACACTCAACACATTCACGTTCGGTGTCTGATCGAATCAATATTGACTGACAATGCCAACTTGGAAACCTTACCTAATCACTTGTTCTTCACAATGCTCCAAAACCCAGATTTTTCAGGTTCAGCAAACATAAACTCCTGTGGCTTCCAACATTTCAACCTAAATTATTTCGTCATGTACGTGAACGAGTGGTAAGTCCACTCCGAGGACCTCTCTCTTATCATGGCGCAAGCCAAGACTACCACTCTGATCGATTTTTAGCGGCTTCGGGATATGCCACGCGAAAATGGTATCCAGATCATGCACAGCCTCTTCATGAAAGGCTCGTACATTAGTCTTTGATTGACCCACAGACCAGAGTGCCTGGAACAGCCACACTAGTGCGCCCAACATCAGAAAATATCCACATACAACTTAAATTTGACTAAGCGCTTTCAGAGGTCAAGACGGTTTTCTTGTACTTGGAATTTGATGCTACTATACCTACGCTGTTACTTCTTGTCTAGTGAGCAACTCTCTCTCACATACGGTGATAGGTAGGCGCTCGCTATGGGTACGAGATGTGTCCTGCAGAACTGTGATATCTCGTTCTGCGGGACCACATTATCACCCACCACCTCACTGCTGCTGCTACCTGCCCCTCTACCAGCATTTGCTACAGCTGTCGACTTCACGGTCCCCTTCTCTTGTCGCGGGATACCTGCAGTGTGGATCCCCGGCTTAGTTCTTTTTTTCTTTTTTCGGGTACTACAGAAAAACTGACAGGGCGCCTCTATTCCTGAGCCTGTCTCGGGATGGGGTCCTGTAACATTTGCAAATTGAACCATGTGTTATATGTGTGGCCACTTCTCCTTCACCTTCTTTTTCTTCCAAAAATGGACGTCCTGTTTTCTCTCTGCCTTCTCACTATGTTGATTGTGACTTAGACGCTCGAAACATTCAGGTGACACCAGCAACATTTTCGCAACATCTCAAGTTTTATGGAACTTGGGAGAGCCGACAACGTAGCTGTCAGAAGGGGCAACAGGAACCTGCCTCACTCCACATTATCTTCCTCTCCTTAGCAAGAGAAATCCTCCTGTCAATCAGGCTTCATAACAACACCTTGTATAACACAACAAGTTTGGCTGTGGCTGTTCAAATATGAAGGGCACATTACATAGGGGATAAATAGTTCCCGTCACTGTCTCGGCTTCCATTTGGTGGCACTGCATGAAAAATATGCTCCTCGCTTCCCATGCACATGAAGTCAATTCCATTGCTATTGGGCAATAAAGATAGAAACTGCAGTTGGGGAACAAACCACTCCGCGGTTGTATATTGGCTTCCACAGGCTGCATTTTCCTGGATACTCCTCGAATGCATTACAAACACTGTAATTCTGATAGCGTTCGTTCTATGATGAAGGGTATTCTACTTTTGAAGAATGTAGCTTTCTGTCAGTATCTTGGCATCATCCCTAGGAGGGTTTTCCTGCAACTTCATACTTTGCACAAACAGTGAAAGTTTGGTTGCCATTGGTCAATAATGAAGGGCACTTTACTTGAGGGACAAACTACCTTTTATTGTGTTACTATATAATCATCATACTCTGCAGTTACCACGCACACACTAAAACCGAAACACACTTTTTTGCAATTTGTAAATGATAAAGGACACTGTACTTGGAGAACATATTACTGTGTGGCTGTATCTCACCTTCCACAAGAGGGATTTTTCCTGCAAATCCATACACACAATTCTCCATCCACATGCTATGAACAATGTCAAGTTTGCTTATGATTGTCATATAATGAAGAATACTTTACTTTGTCTGTGTCTCAGGTTCTGTAGGAAAAATTTTCCAGATACTTCATACTTTGACTTTCCCAAGCATGCGCTACAAATAGCATAAGCTTGTCTGAGATACATCTACAAATAGGTGTACTTTACTTGGGATGAGCTACTTTTTCTTCATGATCTTGGCTTCCATAGGAGGGATTTCATGAAACATCATAATTTATACTACTGACGCATGCTGTACAAACGACGTAAATTTGGTTGTGATTGGTCAATAATTTAAGGGCACTTTACTTGGGGGAGAAAGTACCTTTACTTGAAGTACAAAAAACCTTCTAGGCTGAATTGCGGATTCCATTGGAGAGATTTTCCTGAAAATTCAAACTTCACACTCTGCACAATTGCGCTACAAACTCTGCAAGTTCGGTTGCAACCAAACTTAAAGAGTTCATGCTTTTTTATCACATATTCAGACGACTAAATTGGCACATGGTGGCAAAATGAGAAAAGGTCTTTCTACATAGTAAGTAACACAACAATGAAAATACTTTACTGTGAGGAACATTATATGATTCTGTGTATGATGTCTAAATACTGAAATAACTCAGTTGCCTTTATGGTTTGATGAACAGTACAAGTCATTATGAAATCCTGAGGATGGGGGGCACAGGAAATTGACAGAATTGAGACATAAAGTACATTAAATTTTGTAAACAACTTAAAACCACACATAAAATTTTGTTTAATTTTAGATTTATTTATGCGATTACAATTACATTCAGTGGGCACTGTACCACATCTACATACATCCCCACCTGTACAAGAGGAGCTGTCAACAATTCCCAACTGTTACTTACTTTAGACACTGGTTGATAGGCAAGAAATCAAACAGCTTGCATACAATCCATTATTAGCATTCGCACGCAGAAGAAATGCCCTCAGCTGTGAAAGATGATCATCAAAATGTCACATATGCACATCTTAAAAACCAAAATACATTTATAAAACCAGGGTAGGGTCTACACTTCATATAATAACAATCTGACTGTACACTAGAAAGAGCTAATATTTGGAGTTGATTTACAGCTAATATTTTCTCAGATTTCATATATATGTTTTTTATGTGATTGTATTCTGGTCACTTCACAAACCACTGAATATATTGCTAATTGTGTAAAGTGAAATGTTAGTCTTGCAAAAATGGGAAACGTGATAGAAAATAATAATTAAAAAAATTCCAGCCATTGGATTGGTAACAAATAATGTGCAATAAGACTTGCTGCAGCTAAGAAAAATGGTCCATATTTGTTTCAATCACTACATGTTCTGGGCCTCACCTGTCTGCCTGCAAAAAAGTAACTCCATTTCAGACAACCCACAACCAAATGTAACACCTTCACCGTAGTAATGTTTTAAACACATGGAGGGCAAGAGGCTACAACTCAAAAGCAACTTAACAATGTTCAGGAACTGGTCCATATATTGTCAGTCTCCCAGGTTGTAAGATGAAAAAAGATGGAGTTACATAGAACAAGGGGCATAGCTAGTAGGAGTGGGCAGGGGGGGCACTAGTGGTGTGGCTGCCCTGGGCAGAAAATGGACAGCAAAATTAATACTTTAAATAAAAAAATGAGTTCCTGCATATAACAATTTTTAATTCAGTGGGGCCAATAACAGAAAATTTGATAAATCATTCTGACTTTATTAAAGTTCATAATTTCTGTTAGGTGGCGGCCATTGCGAATACTCGCCCCAGGTGCCAAAAAACCCATCTACACCACTGTTTAGCCCCACATCACTTATTGACCATCATACAGAGCTATGTCATGACCAATCAAGCTGCAATTAAAAACAAATATAAGTAGCTTAACAGTACAGCAGCAAGAGTCCTAAACTGAACATGTCACGCGGCTACCATTCACAGAAGCTTGACCTCATAGCGCCACAGAAATGGAGCCTCTTCACAACTGTAGCACTAATTAATTTGTATTCAGGTTATGGTAACATTTTTAATTTACTCCTTCCATACGGAAACAATGAAAAAATTTGAACTTCAGTTGTTTCCTCTTGTAAAGTGTTACATAAAATTGTTTTTTGTGCATATTATTTAACAACTGTTAACTGCTATGATTCTATAGCATTGGTGATAAGTGGAGCACTTATATACTAACAGGAGGAAACCACAGTACCGGAAAAAACCTGTCCCAATGTCAGTTTGTGTATCACAAATACCACATGGAATGGCCTGTAATGAACCTGGGCCTTTGCAGTGACAGGCCAGTGACTAACCACCTGAGTCAAGGCACAGCCCTACATATGGTTATGATGAATGTGCTGCATAAACAATTGCAAATAAAGATTTCAGGACATATGAGTCATGTGCTCATGTCTTTCTTTGAAAGCAAAATTTACAATGAAGCTTTACCAGATAATTACGGCAATACTTTACATTAATGTAGGAGTGACGATGATTAGGATTATAAAAACAAAACTCATTCGCCTTCTATATAATACTTATAATACATCATTGCATAGCTGTTGCCCTATTTAAATTTATTAAGAAAGAAAGCAATTAAAAATTAAGTAAAATCAATTACCTAGAATATTTAAAAGTAACAAGAAACTCATGTTATAAGTTAACATAATTAGTGCCTTAAATTTCAAACTGACCTACTAAATTATATCACAATTCAGAAAAAAGGTGAACAATCCAGATAATGAAGCTCCCACCACCAAGTCACATAAATGGAAACAAAACAGAAATGTATCCACCTATATTTTCTGTGACTCCTACATTAACTGAGACAAAGAATGAATACGAGCATCAGTGTGATAAGTATAACTTGGATTTGCTTCAGTAGAACACTAAATGTCAGCAGATAAAGAGAAATGAAGAATAACAAATAACTAAGATTTATGAACTGATGGGAAGCCCACCTTACCAAGCACTTGTAAGTGAAAACTGATTCCTTTAACTTGGCATCATCAAACCAAAAACAGGCAATGTTAATTTGTAATGATACATTCATGTAACGGTAAATCAGAGAACCATTTGAGCAGGCCCTTAAGCCATCAGCATGTGCCTGGCAATGTGTCTCCAGGTCTGCTTGGGTGGAGATAACAAAAAATTTCTTGAAATCACATTCTCCACCCAAATTTCAGAGTGAGACAGCATTTTCTTTCTATCCATATGTCTTGCTTTGTACAAGTGCTTCATATGAGTATTTTAAGCTACAAAAGAAGCTAGTAAAAGATATAATGGAAATTTTGAAAGCAAGTCATCAACTCTTGGATAGTTCTTACATTACTGTTGGTGATACAATATAAAAATAAGCCCTCCAATGTTGTTGTTACTATTTCTTTAACCTTTCCTCTTTAAGAAATCAGGAAAGATGAACACTAATAGAGGAACAGGTTTCTGTGAGGAAAAGCACCCCTTCACATCTCCACATTTATGTTATATATTAGTAATGGTGATTTGTTATAGACTCCAGGAAATCAACAGCAACATTTACATGAATGGGGCAAATATTACTTCTTCAAAGGATGTCATGATGATATACCACAGTTAGAAGGGGGGGAGGGAGATATTCTTATCACTACATTCATTAAAAGAGTCAAACATGCAACAAATGACAGCAGACTTAGCTGTCTGTACAAGTATACAAGGTTTGAGATATATATTTATAATATACTCTGCATTTTGTTTTGTGATAATACTCACACTTTTTTTTTCCCCCTGGCTGGTCCCAGGAGCTCTTAATAGAGGTAAAATTATTCTTCACTTACCGTCAGTCAATAAGGTACTCTATCATTTCAATATACTGTGCACCATTTTGTGCCGATATTATTATAAGTATACCAAGTAAATTTATAATTATATATATACACTTACAAGTATTCTTTCAGTATAACAATGACCATAAGTTTTATTCTTCTTAACAACCTCAATTTTGCATGTTGCATTGGTTTCCCGCAAACACACATGTCCACAAGAAAATGTCCTGTCAATTATCACTCTTGAAATGTAGGCTTCTGGTCTATGGTACTCACGGAACCCTACCAACCCGTCAGTGGCCTATGCCCTGCACTGTGCTTGATTGCTTTCTCCTCTGCTTCCTTCAGCTTCATGCCTCTTATTTTACAGTTGAGAAGTTCTGTGTAGAAACTTGATTGCATGCCACCCAAGAACTGAAGACATCTCTGGAAATTAAAAGCAAAATGCCAGATTCTGCTATTTACTGTAAGCAATTAAGGTACTTTTGGTTGGTGGCAGTATCACTAGTAAACAAAAGTAAGGATTATAGGTAGTATACAACCCATATCCACTGTTATGAAAATTACTGGCCACTGTTCTAAGAAGTAATAATTTTGACTCATTTTGGGAAGTGGGAAGTGCCTGCTTTGAATCTGGGGCAGGGCACTCATTATATGGAAGTTTCTCATGGTACTTATACGTCCATTCAGGCAAATGTGAAAACAGTACCTCAAATTATGCTATATATGATACCTTCCAAATAACTTCTAATTCATTATTCACAGACCATCCTAACACTTGAAGCTATGCAGCCCGAGGTACTGAAAGCATCATAAGCAAACCACAACAAATAATGCAGATGAAAGAGGCAAGAACTCACCACACAGTCAAACAGCTGACAACACGTACTCTGTTTACACTGCAAACTTTCCAAATGATAAATTTCTGTATTGTCTTTAGCATGCTTGTCCCTTATGTTAATTTTATTGTTCATGAAAATGAGGTCACTGCTAGATAATGTATAAGCCTGAAGGATCAGGCATCAATATTTGTAGTAGGATCTAACCTGCAATGGCTGACCACACACTCATTGCTGCAGTATTCATCCTCCCACTCTGAATTGGCAATTGCCGCATTGGGGCAGCCACGGCGGATGCAAGTGTTGCCGGGGCGAAGATTATCAGGTCCTGGTTGCTGCTGCTGCTGTTGTTGAGCTTGCTGCTGCTGCTGTACTGGTGCTGAAGGACCACTGGGTGACCCGGCACCTCCTGACACAGGACCGCCTGGAGGTGGACTTGATACCAAGTGCTGGTCACTGCGGGGTGGGCTCATGTGGTGTGGTGGAGGCACCTGAAGACACATACAAATTAGCATCCAGTGGATACCTAGGTCTCACTTCTAACTACATTCCATATGTAAGTGTGCATAAATTGCCAAATAATACTCGGAAGGATGGTTTTTCTTGATTTAAATATTATGGAAAGCTTCATGGCTGCTGTGTGCTCACCCACACACTTACAGATTCAACACAGCTACAGATAAGACAAAGATCTCATTGCATGATTCTTAGAAGAATAAAGTTAATTTGTAACTCCATTAAAATTTATGTACAAATTCAATCAGCAACCTGAAGCAAGCAAAGAATGAGGATCAGTAAGAGAGGTATATGGTGACAAATCCATTCAGAAAATATCCCATGCATTTGTTTTCATACTTTGAAAATTTCAGATCTGACAAAATCACTACTTATATATCAATACTGCACCTGACTGTGTGAGTCAGTGACTGGTCTAACACATCAGAGTACAATAAATTTAAATGGCATGCTAAAGAGTTATCATTTAAAACAACTGCAAATTCCAAGTTCCAGGTCTCCATTTACAATGTGTACACATCTTTTGTAGTCAGCAGTGAAGATAATGTACTGACACCATCAAATGCACGTAGGTTCAAACATCTGTACTCTAGGAATATATTCTGATAGACAAATACACACTACAATTTGGACTGGCTGCAAACTGAAATGAATATGAACATAACAGTTTCAACAGACAATGTACCCTATATATTCAGACATCAGCTTCTGGATAAAATTATGTTATTTACACATTTATAGTATCATATGCTTTAACAATATTGTAACCACTGAATTTATCTTTTGTCCTAACAGTTCTTGTCACATGCAACAGACACCTCCTGCAATTCAATGTTAATAGAAGAGTTTAGTCAACAGTAAAACAAGACCATTAAATAAACCCCTCCTCCCATTCATCATATATTCTACCATGAGAATATAACATTTCAGTCTGTAGTAATCTTCCTTTTTAATTCATTCTCTGTCTACTTGGGTACTTTTCCAAGACACTTGTTGGAAGACAATACTGTCCAATACAGTAATTCCAACTGCAGACAGAAAATCCCTCAGCTATAGCAAATAGTTTGATCATCAAAGTCTAAAAATGAACAGCTGCCGCAGCTTTACCAACTTTCAATTCAGGACATTTCACACACAAACTTCTAAATCAACTGAACAAGAAAACACCTTTAAATTAGTCCGTGACAAAAGTTTTCTTTATGCACATAAATGAGAAAATACATCCAAAATTTTTCCTGCCAAATTTTGCTCAAACATCCATTCTGATTTTACTGAAACTCCTTTGTTCACAACCTTCAACTTCACTTTCAGGCAAAACTTTGTGGTCAGTTTTGGAGAAACATGCTGACTCCATCTCCAAGGTTCATTTGAAATACTGGTAACCATCTACTAAACTGAATGGCATCACATTCCAGAAGGCCATATCTCAATATTCACCACTCTGACAACCCTAAATATGTGCTATTTTGTTTATTAAATATGTATTTAATACCTTTAAAATACTCTCAATAAACCATACACTATCTATGTAATTTATTTAATAACAAACTGCCATAATACACATTAAACAAACAAATTCCCTCATTTTTTGACATACTAGTTGCTGAAATGTTCAGGTCCTAGGACAAGCATCAGAGTAATAATTTCTTGATCACAGTCAATGGAATAGTGCCAAAGCTTTGAACATCAACATGAATTACAGTAAAAGTGTATGTATATGAGAACCCAATAATACAAATACTTTTCAAAATATTTTTTAAATTAAAAGTGTTTTGTACAGCAGAACTATAACTACTGTAACCACTACATGAATTAATTGGGGGGGGGAATGTGAAAGTGATTCCTTTATTTAATTTTCAAAGTTGTGTTTAGCAGCTACGAAATGCTTAAATGAGTATTGATTTTAATGTGTAATGTTTTGATCAGGGCAATCTACTGTTGTTCTTTCATCACACATTTCAACTTTTCTGTTATTGCAGTATGCTACTTTTTTTGTTTTTGTGATTAACTGTAGTTATTGTTTTCTATTTACGTGCTTTTGTTTATTATGTGGTAGCCGGTTTTGGTGATGGGTTGTTAAGAATTACTGCATAAATCCTTGGGAGTTCAAACACATACAGACTCTTGCGGTGTAGTTTTTTTGTCGACACTTCAGATGTGTTGCTTCGGTTGTGACCATAACAGAATCAACAAATCTGAAGCATCAACACAACATTAACTGAGAGATACAATTTTATCACCTGCTGCATATAGTTGCCTTGGTTCACCTGTGGTGCAAGATGCGGTGGTGGCATTTGTCCTCCAACAGGACCCATTGCCGACCCCATCATGCCTTGCTGTGGAGGTCCATTGCCCCTCTCTGTCATCATGGAGCTGAGAAGAGGTGTCTTCTTGGCCATATTGGTCATCTGTTGCTGCTGCTGCTGCTGTTGCTGTTGTTGCTGCTGCTGCTGTTGTTGCTGTTGCTGCTGAGATGCAGGTACAGCCATGGGGGGAGAAGGCAGAGCTGTGGGAGGTGAGTAGCCACTGTAGGCACCTCCATAACCTGCATAGCCTCCATACAGACTGTCAGAGTCCCCTGCACCCTGTACACACATAGGCAAGTGTTTCATCATTACATTATTCATTACTAACCAGCAGCAAATAACGTTCCTAATCTGCAAGTACATACTGTAGTTCAACACAACATAAAATTTAAAGCTTTTACGACAAATATATGCACTAATACTCTGCAGCAATCAGCTGCATCAGAGTCAAGTTAAAATTCGGTGTTTTAAGGCCAATTCACACATAGCACGCCGTGCCCATGCCGTTCCCCTGCCATGCCGTGCGTTAATTCACACATGCCATGCCGCGCCCCTGCCATGCTCTGATAGTGCTGTGTCCTTTGTTGAAGTATGCATGGTAACCGGAATTATTCGAACTGCTAGTCCAACAGATTAACAGATCGTCTTTTTTGTAGTGTGCTGCTACCACTCTTTTCCTTGTCCATAACAATGTTGTTTGGTTTCACACTGGCCACCTGCATCTGAGATTGGTATGCTTCTGTTAACAACCTTTGTGGAACTCCACATGGTAGCTGGAAGAAGCCAAATAGGGGCAGGTAGACCACAGGCTGTCTCTCGATGGATGTGCTGTGCCATGGTCTTGAGAAGAACAGCATGGTCGGAGCATGGCATGGCATGGCAAGTGTGAATCAGACAGAACCTCTTGGATGACCGCCTGGAAGGACAAACTCAAGAGGACAGGCAGATGGAAGCCTGCAGAACCATATTCAATGCCCATTTACAGTATAAACTGTATACTACCAGGCAGAAAGCAATATATTTTAGTGTTGATCCTGTTTCAAAGTTATAACATTGCTGCCTCATTTTTCAAGAGGAAGTGACTATCCACTTTGATTGATTGAATGATTACCATTGGATTCGAACCGTTACATTCCCGATGCGCCTGGGCCTTAAAGACCAGCCCTTTGTGCACCGTAAACTGATATCAGCTCAGGAGAGCCCTGTCCCTTTACCAAAGTTCCAGATGGCCCACAGATTTAAAATCTTAATGTCCTCTGGGTCCAAAAAAGGAACCCAGATATACTTCCCTTTTCTCTCAAAAAGTCCCAGCAAGCAAATCCCCTCCAGGTTCCCCCCAATTTACACATCTCCTAAATAATCGCAATACTGTACTGAACTGCCATAAAAGCTCTGTGAGGATTCTCCTCCTGAACATACTTCAAATGTAAGAAAGTACAGAGAATCCCCATTATCCAAGCTTCTGGCATCCATTTGCCTGAAAACACAGGACCAAATTTTTTAGAAGTCTAAATAAAAATTACCCCATTTCTGGTTATTAAATTTTCCAGCAGAAATTGGTCCCAGTCTGTTTCTCTTCATACAATGGGTCAAATTATTAAGGAAATATACACAAATGTTTCCCAGACTCCCAAGGATCATGTATGTGGAGCAAGAATGTTCCAGCACAAAATGATTTCAATCTGTGTATGTCCGTCATTTCCTCCCACTTTCCTGCTCATGATACAAACTCTTGCACAGGATTTATGAACAGCCAATAAGACATGACTCCATGAAGTGAATAACCAATATAACATATGGTGTGTTGTTGTTGTTGTTAATAGTAGCAGTAGTAGTAGTAGTAGTAGTACTACTAACAGTATGATAAGTACACATAAAATACACAGTACATTATGTGCAAAGTTAGTCGTATTCTTTGTGTAGTCTATGACAAATCTCTACTTGCATCACAGAATTAAAAACTCTCACTGATGCAGACAGGCAGTCACTTTTTAAAGAATAATTTACTGTTTGTGATTTCTGAATTCTTGTTTTCCTGCTTTAAAATTAAAAGTCACAAATGTCACTAAAACAACAAAAACAATAAAAATTACTTACTTGTTCAAATGACATACTTGTAAAAAATGCTCAAATTAATTATGTAAAAAGTACTGTAAACACAAATCCGTTGTTCATTAACCCATATTACTTCTTGTGGGCAGAAATCCCATGGTTAAAACAGATTAGATTTAAGAGGCATCCTTCGGGTCCCAATTGACCACAGGTGGCAAGGACCCCCAGTACATACTTGCAGTGTCAGCATACACAGCTTGAACCCTTCAAGAAAGTTTCTTAAAAGATATTCCAAACACATGAAGCCCAATCATTTCAGTGTAGTGAATAGAATAGGACTAGGGTCTGCACCATTCCCAACAGTGTCAGACACTGAATTTTTCTCCAGTGTGTCCTGACTGACTCTGGAAGCCAGGTGTGTACCCAGAATTTTTGGTTTGTGGGAAGGGGGGGAGGCACTGAACATGAGGCTATATAACATTTTTCTTTTTCATTTTATAAGCTACTGATATGTTATAAAAACAATGTCATAAATGTTGGAAAAACAACACTGCTTGTAACTGTGTGTGTATGTGTATGTGTGTGTGTGTGTGTGTGTGTGTATGTGTGTGTATATATATATATATATATATGTGTGTGTGTGTGTGCATGTGTGTGTGTATAGTGTGTGTACACACACACATAAATTATGCAGTTAATTCAAATCACAAAGTGTAATCTTCTTGTTTTTTAAGCTCAACTGAAACTTCCTACCCTCATTTTACTTTTCAGAATTCCAACGTGCTAGACACCAGCTGATTTAGACTGGAAAGTGTGTCAAATGTTTGTTCCCATTGTGTCTACAAAATCTGTGTTTCTTTTTAAATTTAAATTTTGATTTCAAGTGGGGGGGGGGTTTGAGGCCTGCTGAGAACCCCCCCCACATGTGCTTCTCTTAGGACCCACCTATCCACCTAGCTGAAGGGTTCTGAGGGCTCTTTCTCTAGGCACAAGGCAGCCCAGATTTGCAGTTGACCACTCACCTCCATCTAGTGAGGTTAAGAAAGTGTAGAATTTTCAATCAGCACAGGGGCAACTTTCCCTTTATGAGTTCTGAACTTTTCCCAGGGGTGTAGCTCAGTACTCCACTCCCATGCGATATGTAGCTGTGTCCATGGATAAACAGATTCTGAAGTTTCAAAGTAATGTGGTTTTGTTATCTTCAAAGGTTGAAATGTCTGTGAAGAACTACATTGCCTTGAAACATCAGAATCCCATTACCAGTGGCTGCAGCCTCATACCCCTGAAGAAGGGAATATCTTCAACTTCTCCTTCAGTTTATACAAAGGCGGATCACATGCAGCACTAAAACTAGGAAACAAATCATTTACCAAGTTAAGCAACGTACGTATGAAGCAAAACTGTGGCACTTTCATGTAATGTTTATACCTCCTCAGCTAACCTAAAAACCTAATACCATTTCAATCGAAGAGGGAGCTTTTTTGGTAATTTAATGTGGCTGGAAACAATACAAACCACTTTAGTTTTCATATAAACTGCCCAAAATATTTGCCCAATTTCAACAAAATCTGGATTTGCTCGACAGATTTTCACGAAAGTCACACTGATACAAGTGGACGCTCAAGATGGACAAAGCTAATAGGCACTTTCCACACCTGAGAGGGAGTATCACGCATAAGACTAAACTAAGTAAACAAAACACTTAGAAAATGGGGGTGGTGGGGACAGGGGGCAGCAGCCAAAAGTAATAATACCGCAAAGGTGTAGGGATAACTGTCATTAGCCATAACGTACTGGGGACTTCCACAGTCAGCCAGCTGTGCCACTGTTTCCCAAACTCTTTTGCTTGCAGACTCCTTTTGGTGCAGAAAAATAACCACAGATTCTCACATCCTTGCTCATGTGCATACAGAGTGACCGGATGACAAATATCAAGAATTAAATATTAATATCTAATAACTGATTTTTGATACCTATGAATACATACTAGCAGCATACATAACAATGTATTGCATGACATGATCTTAATTAAACTGATTAACAATCATGTGAAATAAACACATCTCCAATTAAAGAAGTTCTGAGATTATTTTAAACAAAATATTATTAATTTTATTAGAAAATAAGGAAACTTCAAAGTAGCCATTACAGAAATGTATCCTTGGATCCCCTGGGAAATGTTTGTGGATCCCTTGGTATTCAAATAGCATACTTTTGGGATGTTGTGCCATATCTACCACACTGAATGGCGTCACATCCCACAAGACCGGTATTAATCCTTGCTGTGAGAACCACGTATCTCACACAACCATGATGTCACGGATGATCAAGATCATACATAAAAATGTAAAAAAATATTATACTTGTTACACAAATAATCCCACCATAATAATCATAACATGGTTCTTCAGTAGTTACCTTGGAAACCAGACTTGCCCTGTATGCTGCTAAAGCCTTCAGATAGTCCTTCTTAGCAGCTTCTGTCTTCTTCTTGTAAACCTAAAAGCAAACACAGTCTTACAATAACTTCAAAATAGAGCACCAGTCTCTAAAATTAGAAATGCTTCACAGCTTTAGTGATTATAATACGGAAATAATCTCGACATCAATCACCAGTATCTACACAGCATGACTAAGTAAGTGACTTTTAATGAAATCATTCCCTTTCTTTGTCTCGGTTACAAAACTACATTAGAGTTTTATGCAGACTGACTGCTTTCTCTCAAATTCAACTTCATTCACATTTATGTTCTCTATATATTCTTTGCCTTTGCTTCATTTTTGCAACCTTTTATTTCCTTTCCTTCATTTCCCACTCCAGGACTGGAAATGCCTTTCCTTTATTACCATTTGAATAAGAAATGACTTCAAATAGATTACCATTCCAAGCCCCATACCCCTGCCTCTTTCATTCTTTGCCAGCCTGCTTCCTTGTATTACCTATTTTCATATTTCTCTGTCTCTCTGAGGAATGGGCATGCACTGAAGATGTACCCTGCTGAATGTTTGATCATTCTGCAGTCAGGCTTTTGCTAAGCGCACAATTTCTGATGTTGTACCATATTCTCAAAACAGTGCTTTCGTTTGCTTTTAAGATCTAAAATAAAAAGTACATAAGACGAAATTATTGTATTTTGTGTTGGTTAGTAAAACTGTCGACAGCGATTTTAAAAAATCCCAAATCTCTACATTCTGCAAATTTCACTCTCATTTCCTCCTTCAAGAATAATTGTGGAGAACAAAAAACAGAGTCCCAAGAAGGCAACACCCTATTCGAACCATGTCAGTTACTTTTGTAGCAAAACTGTAAATTATAATTTTCATACAGGACGTGACTATCACATCAAACATAACACAGCTCGGAAAGTGCACAGCAAAGCACAAACATCTGTGTACAAGAAAACACGATGATCCAAGCACTTCAGCCTAACAGACTTTGATTAACCTTTGAAAAGCAACACCAACACTACATGTTAAAGCTTGACAGTTCAGAAATGAGTGCAGCTGCATTTCCATCGGGTACCCTGGCCAAAGTTGCTGAGTTACATAATTAGCCAAAAGTTAACACCGACATCATACTGATAGTTACGCTATAACTAAAAACATGTGTTGTATGAGCAAGATAAACAGGATATAAAATATTTTTCGTAACGATTTCAGATCTAATCAGTACAGGATATAATGTTTATTTACTGCAGTTTGGTTTCCACCGGCTGGCAGTGGGCGGTAAACCAAACATGTAAATGTTTTGCTAAGATGGGTACAACAATGAAGATGCAGTGGTCAGGGCATGTGACAAGCACGGCAAACATCGGAAATGTGCATATGATTTTAATTGAGCAATCCGTACGGAAGAAAGCACAAGACAGACCGAGGCGGCGACGGCCAGACGACTTAAAACTCCTATCTCAGAGAAATAAGACATTAACTTACCTCACGCGGGCTTTTGTTAGCACGGCAATGCACCGTCGGGGTTCCTTACAATCAGGACATTTCTTGAAAAAGGAAGTAACAAAATTTTTTTTTCCAAGGAAAGTCCTATACTAGGAAATTCGTAATAAACGCGGTAACTACCATTTCGACAGGGTTCGAACAGAGTCTCTCTATAAATAAGGACACACAAATGACGGGGAACAAATATAAGATTAATGCTCCAGGAATCCAGTTTCAGGATTTTTTCTATGCGTTTCTTCTATGCTGCCTTCAGTTTGGTCAAAAAGTAAGTCGTGTTTTCATACAACAGCATAATTCTAACAATTGACAACGTAAATATTTGCATTAGACTATAATTACATCAGATTCTATTGACACATATTTATTCATTAGACATGTGAGCGATCGTAACTACTTTTATTCCCTTGGAATTCAAGACACACATACTACATGACAGACAGAGTGGGGCTCATTTCATTAGTCACAACACTGCGCGTCGCCGTCACAAGCAATATTCATGTCTGGCTGCGAGGAAAGAGAGAGCTATCCATTCAAACTGTCAACTGCTTACAGCAAGTGTTCTGTCGGAGTTGTACTAACTGCAAATTATTATCAATGCATTCATAACGGCACCGATCCATCACAACTGGTGAGTACGGGCGGGGGGGGGGGGGGGGCACAAAAGGGGGGGTAAAATTTAGATAAAGA
>Ga0123354_10005891_pt1 | contig 18007 bp, 12 predicted proteins | sample TergutLab28metaG_2_FD_97872 | JGI IMG/M metagenome (GOLD analysis project Ga0123354, IMG submission 97872) | Labiotermes labralis P4 segment gut microbial communities from Petit-Saut dam, French Guiana - Lab288 P4 | ecosystem: Host-associated > Arthropoda: Insects > Digestive system > Gut ...
AATTTCTTGACTAGCTGCAAACCAGTTAGCTGTTCAAGAAGGACTCTGCACCATGGAGTAAGTAAGTAATTAAGCGTGTGTACAGTGTCTGTGGTCTGCGTTATGCGAGTATGCAACTGAAGTACTGATAACATTATAATATTATTATAATATTAGAGAGATGCGTGCCATCACCGGCACTGGTGATGGCACCATGAGGACAGAGAAGCATGCATCGTAAGTGTACCAGAAATGTGTTGAAGGCCTGAAGGTGGTGAATTTTCACTATTTGTGTAAACATACGCACTTGTGCCTGTGTTTTGTGCTCAGAACATTTTGTATTACGCAAATGTGACGGAGCATCACACGAATTCTTGTTATGCTCATAATTCAGAATGTGTCAACATTTTTGGAAGGACTGTGTGTGGGCACAGAGCTGAAGGTTTTATGGTTGTGGTGAAGAAATTTACGGTCTTAAGAGACGTTTGCAATTTGAATAACTTGTATTTGTCATGTGGGAACAGAAATAAGATTGAATGTCTAACTGCTGATGGCGACAAGCAGTGAGATTTACAGAAATGGAATTACTTTCTCAGCGGAACTGTGAGCGAGCGGCTTGTTTTTTCCTGTCCACACAGGAAGAGACAAACCCGGCACCTGGACACAGTTTCAGCAACAGTACTTGTGCAGTTGTGGCATAAAATGACTATTCTACCCTTCGTTTTGCACTCTCTAAAATTGCGCATTTATGGGCCCTTCTGTCAAAATCTCAAAGCATTTCATACATTCTGTAATTCTGAGTCGTCACTCTTTCTGGAAAAATTATTGCTCTGTTGTCTGGTTCGTTTTCCAACTTTTTTTTGTGCTCCGTCGCGCGAACAGTTTCCGTTGTAATATGTTGAGTGCTGTCCTCCATATGTAATGCGATCAATGAGAAAAGAACCTGTTAACACTTTAAAGATTAAGATTAACCTTAAAATACTAAGATTAACATTATGTATTTAATATTCATCTTCACCAACCAGTTGTCGCTGTGTAGGGTAACAATCGCTGTTTGTTCTTAGATCCACACAAAACACAAAAACGTAAATACGCTATGTGGGCAGAACGTAGAGTTTTTAAATCTTAAACATTGTCGTAGATAAAGTCACTACTGGGCTTTAAAGAGTTAAGTGTGAGTTTCTTTGTTTACGTGCATTTCACTATTCAGTGACGGTCTTAGAGGGATGAGCCGGTCTGCCTAAAGTCACAGCACCAGGCCATATGAATTAACACAGAATGTAATATAATGCAATGTCGCACCGCTTGTAGGTGTTTTTACTTTAAAACGTAACAAGAAGTCTGCAGCAAATGATGCATGAGTTCCATTCCTGCTGCAGCCACCAGTTAGGGTGTGTGAGACAATAAAAACTAAGGAAAGGCGAAAAGGGAGAATTGCATAAATATGGTCGTATTTCTGTCGTCATCTCTTGTGCTGCCACCACTTTATACACGGAGGGTTGGAAAAGAAAGCGGAGATGAAGGGAGCGATAGTGGAAAAGAGAGAGATGATTGTAGGGACGAAGAAAAACTGATGACTAATTTGTCCAAAATTCTCATCGGAGAGAAAACAGCATTGCGATAAGAGAGAGACATGCGCCATGTTGTTAAGAGATGGGGTGAGTGAGGAGGTTGAAGGAGTCGGTGGGATGGAATGAGGAGACCACGCTGTTGGTTTCACTGTTTTTAGTGTGATTTAGCGTGTAGCAGATATCACTTAGAGAAAGAGAGAATGAGTGCGGGAGGATTGAGATAGATGCTGTGAGGGGAGAAATGGCTTAGAAATATAACCCACCTTTGCCCCGGTTCCAAAGTTTCCGAAAGTATGAAGTCCCTCTTGCTGTTGGTCCTCCCTGCTCTGTGAAAGGGCTGACGACGCGGGGGATGGAAGTGCTGCGATTTGAGAGAGAAGTCGGTTGCTTTGCAAGAAAGGTTCCGCCTGTTATAGACACTTTTACAGTTATCCACATACTGTAGGTTCCGTCTGTCATACGCACCGCAGTCATAACAAATAAGAGCCTTCGGTTTCTTCCATATTTTGTCTGATTTGCCTTTGGATATGTGTTATGAATCAGTGCATAAACCGCTACTGTAGCCACTGTTTGTCACCTGGAATGTTTGTGCCGAACCGTGAGACAGACAATACGTGGATTGCAGATGTCACATTATCACTGGCACCACAGCCACTAGCATACACAAGAGCTGTCAACAAAATTGTATTAACTCACCAAAATATTTCGGCCCTAGTATGCGATAACCAAAGAGCTGTCACTAAATCCATGTGTTCGGGACGGCTGACAGGATTGCTACAATTTGTTACAAATCGACTTTTTCTTGGTCGTTCATCGCCTGTACTTCATTTCTTTCGTTATCAGCGTCCTTTCAATGCTGATGATTGGTGAAACTTGGTGACTGCCGCCAGTGTAACAGTTCCATGTTTGTAACACGTTGCGGTGCAGCTCTGACTGCATCTTGCAGCTTTCTGCACCGACGACAGACGTCAGGATCAATCTGCTGGTTTCACCTCCTCCATTCGTGTCCTTAATGCCAACAGTGATATTCAGAATGTTCTGGATTTCAGTCGATTTATGGAGAGAGCTGTCCTAGCAGCAGCTGTTGTGTTTCCTTTCTCAGTGATTGTTGGACAGTCGAGGGCAGAAGCATGCAGTCAGACGGCGATCACGGCCACACGCTGCTCAGAGGCCAGATATACCTGCCGCTGCAGTTCACACGGCGGCTTTAGATGGCCTCAGAGGTCGGCGACAGCGATGATGAGGTCCATGGAAAAGGCCGTAATGAGTATTCAGAAGTTGGTAATTCTGGAATATGTTTTCTGTGAGTCGCGAAGTTTAATGACGAGAATAGCCAGCTTCTGCGTTTCACTTTCAGACATTCTAACACACACTTTTACTTCTTATGCCAGCCTCGTTTCCTGCTCTCTTCTCTACTAGAAAGAAAATTTCTACGCGTCTGAACAGTGAGTATAGCCAACATATCCTCCATCTTGATATTGCCTTTATCCCATGCAAGGCATTAAGAAGCTTTCCTTACAGTTTTCCAGCACTGCTGACTCTCGCATAAACCTGGGGATTTCTCGTCGCCGCTCAGTTGCTGCCGTAAATCAACCAAACATATATCACTTGTCGCCAATAAATCAGCGGCATGCCGCCTTGGCAGCACCTTCACACCCATAGGAAGCCGTGCACCGCCCGCTTCGAGCACCGGATGTGTTATGAAAAAGTGCACTGGTACTCTCAAACCCGTAGTCCTGAATTTAATCTCGACTATTAACCCTCTGAAGACCAAACAGTAACCTGAATAATATTTAAATGTTCAGCCCGTAGAGCGCAGTAAACACACTCCGTCTCAGTTATACAAACCAGTCAGTTAATGTTGTATAGGGAAATAATAGCTGTTTGTTCTGAGATCCACACAAAACACATAAATACAGTGTGTGGGCAGAACGTGGAGTTGTTGAATGTTAAACTGACGGTACATATAGTGACCACTGGGCTTTAAAGGGTTAAAAATCTGTTGTAAAAACCAGTCAGTTAATGCTGTGTAGGGAAATAATCGCTCTTTGTTCGCAGATCCACATAAACACACTGTGTGGGCAGAACGCAGAGTTTTGCAATGTCCAATCCGATGCTACGTATTATAGCTGGTAGGCTTTAAAGTGTTAATGTGGCAGCTGATGTCTGTTTGTTCAAACCGCTGGCAGGATAATTGCTTACGATTTGAGGTTCTGGTGGCGGTGACGACGAACAAATATACCGTGTGATCTGGTCCAAATTTTGCAGCCGTGGACTCGTATTTTGAAAGTAAACTGGACGGTTATTCGAAACGTCGGTAAATGTATACCAGATTACACCGCCGCCTTAAAGATAATCGCTCGTTTTGCTTATTTCCAGTAGAGGCATGCTACGAACATAGCCCATGTCCTAAATATTGTTGCATATAGATTTCTAATGAAAACAGATCCTTTCCCCTGCCGACCGTTACGAGAGCGCAGTGCAAGGCACGATCTTGGTCTTCCATCTTCCTGATCGCAGTTTTCGAAATATCTCGGATCGTTGATTTAAATTTCCGCAGTTTCCTGTGTACAAGAGCACTTCTTGATTTGCCTGCGGTCAATTGTCAGGACTGTCGAACGGACAGTCAGTTTTGTGTCCGAACTAGCGGCAGTGTGCGTGAGGGTACCCGCAGTTTGCTGTCTGCCCTGCAGAGGCAGCACTGTTCTGCTTGTAGCAATGAAACGTTTAGCATTGCTGACCGAATCACTTGATACAGTAAGCGTCTCAATAACCACGAGCTACAGGACTGCCACATAGCGAAAAGTGCAGATGTTGACCGCCGTGGCGCTCTACACAGACTTTACCAAGAGAGTTCTTTACATTCAGAATGTATGCCGTTTCACGATACGCAGGTGATGGTAATTTAATGACGCCTATAGGAAAAACCTGGCGCCGATTTCCATGAAACTTAGTCACTGAATAAATTCATGCATATTTCCTGTACCGAATTTTTTTCCAAGTAGGAGAACGAATGTGTAAAGTACGGGCGGTCTTCATTTGCCCATTTTCAGGATACACAACTGCCCAACAATTGGGGATACTATTACATACTTTCACCCATATAGCTACAGGAACAAGGAACGGACGGATGGACACTCTGCGCCCGTAACTATAGTACGACTGTCACTGCACCGATATGCACGGAGCGCCCGCTTGTTGCTCGACAGCGGCTTACGAATTGCACTTCTACCGAATTTCGCGAAAATTCGACAACAGGTGTGGTCACTGTTAATCGGTTGCACACGGAAAGATGGTTACCACTTGCTTCGTAAGTAACAGCTGAACTGTCGGTTATTGTCACATCTAAACGTCTGCAGACTGAACTGGAGCCCGACATGGCGTGCGTAATTAGACAAGAGATGCTGCGTGATATTGATGGGTGTAAATACATCGGTATGGTCTCAGATCTCTACAGTCGTGTGTGTTTATTGCTGTTATTGGATATTTATATTTTCAGTACTTTGAATACTTTGTGACATGCAATTACGTTGCAGTTCGATCCATATCCATGTAAAAAGATAAAGGTACAGTAGTGTATGTGCACTGCGGGAAGGCACAAAGGGCTGGAGGTATACCTATGCTCTAGATGCAGGTGTTCTGTATCTCGCGTTTGCCGTCTACTCCGAGGTACGAACCCAGTACCAGTTGAATAGGAAGTTGACTGGGCCTCCCACCAACCCATCTCCCACCCCTCAGCTCGACTGCATGTTGACATTTCAACTAATCGTATCTACGTACAGGTGTGGACCGCTGTAATTGTCTGTGTCGTCGCTCAAGACCTGCTCTCTCGCACGTGCTGTCTGCCCCACAGCCACACACCTCAACACACATCCAGTTCTCACGGTGTGTAACAGCCACACACTTCACAACAATTCGGACATTTCCTTCCGTCAACAACTCTGCTTTCTTTTTAGAATTTCCATTTTCGTAATGGATGACGACAAAATCACGTAACAGAAAATGTCGGCTCTCTGCCCCAGTAACGGTTCAAACATAACGTCTACGCGTACCTTAGAGCTGAATCGCTCTCACTTATTACAGACATCCTCTGTTTCTCTGCTTTTAGCCGCCAGTCAATCTCTATCTTTATTCCGCTTTCCTTCTGGTTGTGTGTGAATTAAAACTTTTAATTCCAGGAGCAGTGGGCTCCATTCCCTTCTCTTATTGTGCCTCTTCACCCAGAATTACATCTTACCTGCAAATCTCTTTTGCTCCCTGGAACCGTTGGCTTACGGCGCGATTGGACGGTTGGGCCTTCGAATGGAAACACAGGGCCAGCGGTTCATCAGTCTTCATGTTCCGGCACTGCCTGTTCTGACGTCACTTCGAACTGATTTCTGTTCGTATTGTCACATTCCGTTCCTCCTGAGTCTTGCGACCAAAGTAAAGCTGTCTTTGTGCGTAGCATGCAGACATACAGGGGTAGCAGATGCATAGCTGCAATCGTAATCTAGCTGGTTAGCTTCACGCCTCGGCCGCTTTACCCCCGGCATAATAATACCCGGTGCCCATGTAATAGGAGACTGAATAGGCTCTGTAGCCGGTCTATAGGAAGACAGCCACTTTCGTTAGACAAACGAAGCGAGCTTGGCCTAACGGATGTGGCCGGGTTGAGGCAGACGACGTAAACTGCATTATAGCAATGGCAGCTGTAGTGGCAGTCATAGTGCCTGCCGCTGACTACGAAGGCTGCAGTAGTGAATCTCAAATGACTGACTGGCTGACTGGCTGACTGGCTGAGTCCGTACAGCAGGTCCTTCTGCAAAAGCCAACAGTTCCTGTAAGAGTCAACAAATTCACCACATTTGGTGAAATCCGAGTGTTCACCCCCGTTTGTACAACAGCCCGCCATCTTTACCTGACCCGAGCGAGCTGAAACCAGTCCACACCCCGTCCTCCTGTTTCTTCAAAATCCGTGGTAATATTCTGTCCACCCCTAGGTTTTTCGAGTGTTCGCTTTCCTTCATTTGTCTGTACCAAGACCGTGTAGACATTTGTCTTGTAATTACGTGCTGCATTATGGACAGTAACAACCAAAGTACGTATAATAGACACCTCCAGACCTAATGACGTGTTGTTTGTATCGGTAAATGGCTTCTGACAGCAGTTAAGTGTATCAATAATTTTGATGATTATACACACACACACACACACACACATATATATATATATATATATATGACCTGTGGCCACAGGAATCAGGCGCAGGTGGGGCAGGGAGGAGCACCAGTCTGAGCTCAGACTGTAGTTGGGGCTTGAGTAATTGAGCGTCCGTGCTTCTGCCATGCATCTCTGTTCCACCACTCTTTTCAGAAAACACATTTTATAGGGAATTAGAAACAGAAAGAGGGGAGGTGTAGGAAGACTATTGAGAAGGAAATAAACCACCCTATTCCTATCCACCCCTGAACTCATTTCCCTCCCTTTCATTAATTGGTTGTTCCGAGCTTCAAAGCTAATGTACTTATTTAAGATCCAGTCATTTCACCCATTGCGATAATTGAGGCAATATATTTCTTCGACGTATAAGGGTAAAAACTGGCTTCAGTCCGTTCGTGTCTGTGACCGTCAGTGCACGTACTTACCGGTGTGGGGCGTTGCGGCTGCACCAAAGTCAGTGCTGTAAAAACTTGAAGGGCCGGCGGAAGGAAATAGTGGCAAGGAATATGGGAGTACCTGAGCAAACCTTCGGGCTTCCTCCGTAGGCTGGTATGCCGACTCAAATTAAATGACAGTATAGCTGTGAAAGCAACACAAAAAGGAATGTTGCAATGAAAATGCTTATAACAGGCGAATATACGTGTTATGACAGCAGCTGTTAGAGCAAACGATAGACAAGCTTGTAGTGCAGCAGACAACCGCTTTCTGCCGATTCTGTTCAAGCTGGTGCAGGACGGTAGGCCTGTTACGTGTCAGTCTAAGGCCACATTACGTTATTTCGAATTTCATTCACATATAATAGAACGTCTGGGCTCTTGCTCTAGCGAACTGTGCATTGTTCATTAGTTCTTCCATTTATTTACTCATGACCAAATATAAAGCATTTAAAGCCTCTCTGATGTTCTACGCACCAGTCGACACGGTGTAACAACCCACACGCCTTGGAACCTCAGACCATCATATCTCGCTGTCAGAACTTAACCTTTCACAAGGCATTACAAGAAATTAGCCATTGTAGAGCAGCTGCTGACTGGCAGTTCTTGTCATGTAGATTTCAGATGATAGAAGCCCACTAAAGATAGCTAATTTATAAGTCTGTGGAGCAGAGACCTCATCGAGAAACTTGCAGTTCCTCAGCTAGTGAAGAATTTCCTGCATTTTGCGGAAAGCAGCGGTTCATTACCTTACTCACAGCAGCCCAGCATATGTCACTCTCCAGAGCCAGATGAATCTACTGCACATATACGAATGCTAATTATGTAACGTCCATTTCAATATATTTCCCCTTTTTTCACGTAGTTCTTGCACGTGGTTCATTCCTTCAGATTTGCACACCAAAACCCTGTGTGCATTTCTCGTCTCCGTCGTGCACGCCACTTGCCCTCCCCTTGTCTTAACGCTAATCAAACCCCTTTCTTATGCAACAGTATCCACATTCATGTTACTTCCGCCCTCTTAGTCACTGTTGTCGCAGCCCGTCAGCCTATGTCTGTCCCTTAATGTGACAGACCAAGTTTCACACCCACACCAAACAATAGGAACAGCTGCAGTATTTGTATTTTGATCTTTATATTCGCCGTATTTTAAGACACAAAATGGGTAGGCAAATATTCTGAACCAGTGCAAACAGACATTCCTTGTTTTAACCCTTCCGTCACTGCTTCAAGCATGCAATTGACATTCAGAGCCTTACGTAATCTTCAGACTTAGCGCTTCGCTTTTCTTGGTGAGTCAGTACGTTGAAAACTGACAGGTTTAATTAATAGAAGCTACATAAGAACGAGCTGTGTGTTTGCGTATGCAGCAGTACAGAGGGACCAATAATAATTATGGCGGTATTCCAATAACGAATTTAAAAATCTCTGGGCCTCACTTCCTCCACACAAACGGAATACAATGAGCAGGAAGTCGTATTTCCCTGAAGTCTCTCCCCCCCTCCCCATCTTGCCTATTATAATATAAAAAATCGGAGCAGACACAAAAGCTCACATATTTTCACACTCAGATACTGCTGCTGCGTGTGATGGCGGTCAACAACAGACACATACAAAAAATTCCATGCATTAATTACCGTTGCTACGAAATTGGAATTTCGTGTCGGGGCTCTGTGGACGTCTCAGCGCTCCGGTAGACGGCCTGCGACCGGACGGTGCGCGATCTCTTCTAGCGCTTCCCCCCTCACGTTGTGTGCCCCCGCCTTGCTGCATAAGGTCTCTACATTTTCCTCTTTCTCTTTAATTCCGAATGTCATCACCTGAATTGAAAAAAAAATAGCCTGCATTCTCTCAGAGATGCTCTGATATTATGTCGTACTTGCAACCAGGGGTGACCACGAAGTTTCATTGCGTGTCGTATGTTCCGCAGACTGAGCCTCCATATTACGTAAATGTAAAACTTTCCCAGAAATACTAGTAAAGTTAACTTAAGTCTTCTACCTTATGCCGTACTTAAAGTATGTTCTCTGTAACTTTTCCTACCAGACTGGACAATTTTAAGGGTGTTTTGAAAGCAGTCTCTCCATTCAGTCGTAGTTCGTAAAATTTTAAAATAAGCTTTCGCCTTTCGGATATTTACTTAACGTATAAGTGGGGAGAGGTCGTGCTAATATTAACCATTTAACGGCCAGTGGTCACTTTATGTGCCACCAGCTTTAACATTAAAGAACTCCACGTTCTGCCCACACGCTGTATTTATGTGTTTTGTGTGGATCTCAGAACAAACATCCATTATTTCCCTCTACAGCATTAACTGACTGGTTTGTGTAACCGAGACGGAGAGTGTTTACTGCGCGGTACGAGCTGTGTCTTTAAACGTAATTCAGGTTAGTCTTAGTCTTAACGGGTTAAGAGTGGTGGACCAAACCACACGACGTCTTCGATAAAACAGACCCGTGTGCAGTCCGCTGGCTTAAGCTGTCTGATTCCTGGTCTCGTGTGCCCAGTCTACCCCTGTGCCAAATATAAGCGCAGCATTACGTTATTCCCCTTGTATATCTCTCTCAGGTCTTTTCACGTGTCACTTTACCTCAAACCCTTTAACGCCGCGTGACATCTCTTCCCTTCAGCCCAGCTGCCTTACATGTTCCCGGAATGACAGAGATGAAAGCGGAGCGAATAGGGTGTGAATAATAACTCGGTCGTCCCCATCTTTCAGTGTCCACCTCACGCCCTGTTTGCTACCGCTAGCAGAGCGGAATTCATTTCACGTACAACAAGGACATCATCTATATACATACATACTGCTGCCACAAATGGAGACTGGCGTGTAGCTGTCACACAAAATAGCTTATCGTTTGTGTTCTAATCCCCATTTTTCACTTATTTAAAAAGAATTACTATTCTATATCTCCACGGTCAGTAAAGGCTTTATTTCCTTCCTGATGCTTGATGTAAGAGGTCAAATCACGAGGCCTGAAACTGCAGTGAAGACTGGATAATGGCGTGCAGTTGGCATGTTGCTTATTTGTGAAATGAATTTCAATTTTTTGACGGAATTTGGAAAGGGATAAAGTTGATCTGCCGTCTGTGACTGGTGACTTAAATGCCCAAATAAATTTTATTTTAAGCAGTAATTACACTGTCATTTTAATGTGCAATTCCATGAGCAGAATCCAACCAATTTTCCTTTCTTATAGTGTAGTAACGAAGTTTCTTGGTAGAAAATGTTCAGGGGTCCACACCCTTTGACATCTGTACTTACACTGCTGATTACAGAGATGTGTAAAACATCGACTTAAGCCTTCTATCCCTTCATATATATATATTACGACATGGCGTTTCGGCTGTACTGAGGTATCACCATTTTCGTCTTGTGGTATTAGAACTGCATGCCACTGTTCAAGACATAACAGTGGAGTTTATAATTTAGAGCTACCCATTTGTAGTGTGACGCTCAGCACTGAAAGAATGTGCAAAATGGTTATGTCGAAACGCGCGCGCGCGCGCATGTGTGTGCGGTGTGTGTGTGTGTGTGTGTGTGTGTGTGTGTGTGTGTGCGTGTGTGTGGTGTGTGTGTGTCGTATGACACGTGATAAAAAGCTCGGTTGGTATTCTGTATGCCTGTGTAACTGACATAACGCCGCACGGAATGTTAACGTATGTTAGTCTGTCTGTCTGTCTGTACGTCGGGATGCTGTTGACTAACTAACGAACTGATGAAACACGACTGTAATGTTGGCCACTCATGAAGTCCAAGTAACGAATTACGCTAGCAAGGAAACGGTAGCAGTGTCCGGGTGGTACTGTTATGTCACTGAAGCCTTATATCCCAGTGGTTACTTTACGTACCGAACAGTGGTCACTATATGTACAGCAAAGTTTAACGTTCAGAAATTTTACGTTCGGACCACACAGTGTATTTATGTGCTTTGTGTGGATCTGAGAACAAACGGAGATTTTTTTCAATAAGTAGCTTTGAAAAGTTGGTTCTAAAACCGAGACGGAATGTTTACTGCGCGGTACGGACCGAATCTTTAATAATAATTGAAGTTCTTCTCATGCAGCCGATTGCTGAGAAGGTTCCAAAGATTCCGAGTTGCTACTGCCTGCTTCTCATGCAGCCTCCCGATTTAAATTTATCAAAATTAATCCCCTTGCTTCAGAGTAAACGGCAGTTAAATTCAATTTAAAAATTGCGCGCTTAGCATTAATAAGAAATTAAAATTTCCGGCCCTTATGTGAAGATGCTACTTGCGCCTTACGTATTCATTTTCACAGTACACTTGCATCAGGACAAGTGCAGAAGCCTGGGAATCTCCTAACAACTGATGGTCTTTCATCCCCTCCCCCCTCCTCTGCTACTGGCTCTTGCAGCCCTCCCACGAATAATAAAAGTATTCGCCAAAACACAGCCGTCCCAAATTTATAATAATTTCGTGACAATGCTGACCATCGAAATCAAAACTCAGTCCACATACTTTAGTTCTTTTTTATGCATACTGCCATCACGCTACCTTCTTCACGTTTCCATGCTTAACCTTGTTTCCAGACTACCTGTACCAGAAGGACGAGGGGGTACTGCCAGGGAACCTACACAGCCGTGAACTTTGGCTTTCCCAATAATAATAATAATAATAATAATAATAGAAAAACGGAAGTAGCTACAATAGTGGCAGCTCAAGACAAAGCAGTTAATACCAGCTATTTTAAAAATTAAACTTTGAATGAAGAATCTGACAGTAAATGCCGGTTATGTAAACAACATGAAGAAACTGCTGACCGGCTAACCTCAGGATGCCCCATTTTGGCCAAGAATGAGTACGTAATGAGACACGACACAGTTGGTGGACATTTTCGTTATTAGTATGCAAAGCGCTTGGTATAGAAACGACAGAAAATAGTGCGCACGCACACAAACACAAGCCCCACCCCACACACCACAGCCTGATGTAACAGTGTTGTAGAATCCAGGCGTGCACTGACCGAGAGGTTAGGCAAATTGGCCAGCTATATTAATTAAAAACGAAAAAGAGAAAACATGCTATAGATTGATGTGGAAATACTATAGGATGGGAATGTCATGCGAAACGAAGCAGGTAAGAAACATAGTACGAGAAGAGTGATGGCACGAATGTGCAGTGTGAAATTTGTGATTATACCGGTAAAATGTGAGCCATCGGAATAATAAAAACAGGTTTAAAGAAGAACTTAGATTTGTTACCAGCAAAACATTCGGTAGATTCAGTACGTAAAACAGCTGTACTAGGAACAAGGCACATTGCAGAAAGTGCTGCAGTCCGAAACTTGGAACCTGAGCGGTGGGAATCGCCGTAGAGACGAGGTTTGTTTCGGGTATATGATTGTAGATACCCTGCATACAGCTGATAACGAATAATAACAATAATAACATTAATAATAATAATAATAATAATAATAATATCTTGGTTTTTGCAGGATTAATAAGCATAAAGTATTTACTATTTGTTGTTCGAAGTTCCGACCAATAACACGTAGATTTCATTTTCGACATTAGTGTGAGCCTTAGCGTGGGGGCAGGTATACACAATCCGCCACTGGCCCACTCCCTCGACACAGTAAAACTCAGTGTCTGTGATTTACTGATGTAATGGACCAGTGACGACGTAACCCAAAGGTCGTGTGTGCCACATTCGTTTGTGGAAGAAGCCATGGCCTGACGGCACAGACAGGGGGTGTCCTTAAGAACCGGCATCACCAGTAACGTATGCGCTTCTTTGGATGCACTGAAGGCAGGGGATGTTGCTTTCTGGAACCGAGCGTTGTTTCTGTTCTTGTCTGTTATGATAGCTCATTGCCTGCATTTCGTTCACCATCTCCTTCCTAGCAAAGCTACGCCCCACGGCCGAATGTTAATTTTAGGCTTCTAGTTAAGGCTTAGACACAGTTTGGGTTCAGCTGCGACCGTACGGAGGCACAGGGGAGGCCCGGTTTCGTTTCAAGATCACACGGTGCAATTTGTTGTGGAAAAGTGGATCAGGGTCAGGGTTTCTGCCGAGTAGGCCTACTGTGCCTGTGCTTTCCACTGCTTAATTCTGACGGTGTTCTGGCTCGATGACTGACAGCGACGTTAAATGGAAGCCTGCGAAATTACAGGACTTGTGTAGCGCTTTGCAATATCACGCGACTTCGTAACAGTTGCGGGCGGTGTTACATAACCCGTGATTGTTCAGTGGTTAGTATTTGTACTACCACGTTTAACACTGGAGAGGAGCTGCATTTTCGCACATATTGTACTTGTATTGCGTGTTATTCCCAGAATAAACAGTGCGGCATTAAGCGGTTGGTTTATTGTTCACTGTGAGGTACGAGCTGAACTTTTGTGCACAACGTATGCTAAGTACAGTCGGTAAAGGAACAAACTGACATCGCAGAGTTAGCTAAGTGTTTTGTGCTTGTGTGGTGTGATAATGTGATAATGTGCAGCCTTTGTGTTGGCGTGTGTTGCCGACGTTTCGGAAATCTTTACCTTAAGGAATTGGTTTAATATTATCTTGTTTCTTTTGTCACTAAGATACCGCTACAGCCGCAATGCAATCTTGCCTTCTTAGCGTTCAAATCTCATGTTAATTGTAAAGGCTGTGCACATCACAGAACCTGCCCTGTTTGTTCTCTTTGTCTTTTGAAATGTGCGGCAAAGGAAATATTCGGGCAGGAAGAGTCAGTGTAGTGATCCACCTGTCTCTGATGAAGATATTACTGCATGGAATTTAACAGTCGGTATTGCCAAGACATAGTCACAGAACCCAATAATAAGCTAACAAATTAATGGGTCTCGTCATTCACGTAAATTTTTTCCACTCCTGAACACTTACTTCAAATTAGTGTCGCAGTCCGAGACTGACGAACGGTCCAATCAACCTCACTCTCATTTATTCTCGCTGCACGTCTTGTCCATTAAAGCCACTCTACGTACAAACCGCAGAACAGTTTATTGTGTAGACATTTGCTGGTCTTCATTGTAACAGTTAAGGAAAAGAACTATCACTAAAGTAACACTGCATTACGTGACGTCACGCAACGAAGGTTCCACGCCGTCCCGATCACGTGACCAACAACCCCTTCCCTACTAGCGCAATAGTGTGCTGTACTTTTGTCGTCATGGTTTGGCGTGACAGACGGAGGCACTACCGTCGACAGCATGACAGCCGTTACGGTGTAGCACACTTGACATCGAAACCATGAACCAGATGTTGAAGAGTAATGTCACGAGGGGCCTAAGAGGAGAGACACGACAACGGGTAGAAAGTAGGATCGTGATGGTGGAGCATTGCACTTGACCCAGACAGGTCACTGCGTTATCCGACAGTTCATCTGTTGTCCGCCTCAGGTTAAAATTTTGGAAGCTGCCTGCTAAGTTGGGTCCGTTTATTTCTGCCACGGACCGACCACACTGCTGTGCGCTTAACCTGTAGAAATATAAACTTGACACCAGGACTTGAGTTCTGTCTGTGGAGTTAAAGTACTGTTGGAGTGACAAAATATTTACCATACGGAATGGCGATTTTGTACGTTGTGAGGCATTACTTTGCGTTATACGATATTTAAGGAATGTACTTGTGACAGAGTTATGGCCGTAAACATAGGCGAAATATTGCACAACATTCAGTTGCATTTATTGTATAATCCTAACGAAAAGCGACAGGGTGTGAGTCACTCCAGGCGCTGTTTGCCTTCATGCATGTCGGTCTTTCAGTCTTCATCCCGATGGACCTAATAAACTGAAATTGTAGTGCTGCGGCTCCGTAGTGGTGTGACGCACTGTTGTAGTGTGCTGCTTCACACACTAACGTTGAGCCACGCAAGGCGAGCAACTACAAGGAGCAGATTCTGAGCCATCGTGTGATAAATGTGACAGTGCAGATCGCCTGACAAAAATCTCAACTGTTCGAGTTATGCTGTCACCACCGCCATGTTGCACTCCTGAAGCCTTACGCAGTAACACTAGTCGAAAAATTAAATCATTACTAGACAATTTGAGCACTCTACTGTGACGCACACGTACTGCAGTGCTTCCGAAACTGTTCCCAGAATTCACCACCGGTAGTACTTTGCAAAAATATTAGTAGGTCGCAGCTGCCTGCAGTATTGTTCCGGGTAGAGGAACTATCCAATTTAGGAACTGTCCAAATTATTAACATTTTTCTTGTCTTAAATTTTGCAAAGAATTTTCATCTATTCCAATTATGAAGCCGTCATGAAGCTATCGATAGTAGCTGTTCAGAAAACAACATGTCAAGTTCAGTCACACATCTTTGTTCAGATATCGAACGTGAGACAAAGTAGTTGTGAGGTGGCTGCATTGCGTCTTACTTGTGTGTATGAAAACTTCGTTCTTGTATGTAGATAGGAAGTATAACGGAAATGTCGTATACAGGGACGTTTGTTCTGCCATAATTTCTATATTTTGATGTCTATCTGAGGTCTACAAATTACCGCACCGTTACCTTTATATGCACGCACAGGGTGTGTGTAAGCACCGTCGTACAGGATGCCCATTTTTCGTGTTCCAGAGTATGGCCGTTTTCACTGCACATCCCGGCAGATGCAAGCCTTCTGTGCGATACAATTGCCACGCTCAGTAACATGACGTAAGGACACACCTGACCGAATCATGACGTCTTCAGTAACACTGTCACTCATACATGCTCGTAGTTACTTATTGCTGGGTGCATCCCTCTTGCTAGTACAATCCAGCTCGGTGCCAAGCATCTGACCTGCTCCATCCGTGAACAGTTGAGGGTACGGTGACCTCTCGGACGCTCTGCATGTGCCGTTCGTTTCTGATTAATAGAGCTTGGCAGAGTGAAAGTGTTGTAACATTAGCGAGTGTGTAAATTAAATGTGACAGACGGACGGACAGGACATTTACATATTTGCTTTCCCTGAATCTTGTTCCTATCCACAGAAAACGGTGGGTGGTGAAAGTACAGTTGGGAGGAAATGCGTGTGGAGAGTTGGGGCGTGAGTTCTTAAGATCGCCGCGGATTCTAGCCATGAACCGTGACGATGAACATGAGCAGAGGGCTTCGGTCACTGTCAGTGGGGCTGTGACATATATATGAATGTTTATGTTACAGGAGGAATTCTTATATCCTCACGTGCTTTCTATGGACATGCGTAATTTTAAGGTGTAGCAGCTGTCCGTTCTGAAGTCTGCTGTCTGAAGGATAAGCATTTAATTAAATGTTTCAAGGGTTAAAGAAGGTAAGGCGAAAAAGCTACTAAAGGGATAAGGAAAGAGAAAAAAAAAGATGAAGAATGAGGAACCAAAATAAGTAATTCTCCCTCAATTTCCACAGACGTTTGCCATTAGTAATATTAATCAGCAGTTTCTTTAAAATGAATAGGCTTGAAAGCAAGTCTCTCTCTGCTTGCAGCTTAGCAGAGCAATGTGAATGCCGGAGTTCAGGACAGCTTCTGCCTTTCTGAGAGAGTTAGAAGTGAAATTCCTTCTGAAGGGATTTAGCAGCCTCAGTCGTGACGTCATTTTGTACTATCGACACCGTATGATTTGTGACCCCAGCCGAGAAAAGAGACAAGGGGAGTACCATGTGGCGCGACTCGCGAACAAATTGACCCCGGCAAAGGAGAACCCGCGGGGCAGAGGGTGATGGTGGTGTTGAGAGGGGATATAAAATTTACCGACAAATTGTGCCTCTTAGTAGATATGTTTTTTTCTACAAATGGACACTGATATCCTTAAGCGTGATGACAGAACTTTTGTGTCATTGGTAGCTGTAATTTGAATGCCTACGGATCGCCGTGTTATCGAGTGATTACTTAATGAATGGGCATGCTGACAGTTGTACTGGTCAGGTACTTAAGTGACCACCGTTGTAGTATTGTTAGGAAAAGAAGTAAATTATAAATATTTAAAAACTGAGGTGAGGTTCCATTTGTACAGTGTCTGTCTGTCTGCCCACGGTGTCAGTACCTGTTCCTACTCTTGTTCCAACCCTCAAATTTATTTCAGTTTAACCCTCTGACTGTATTTAGACATTAGCTGCTTATTTGCTGCACAATCCGTTCAAAGAAGCGACCCTGCGATATTCAGCGCATCCAGTTTCCGGAAGTGACGGGTATCTCTGTGTACGTCCTACTGTCAGCTGTGCAGACAAATCGCGTCTGGTGGTGGAAGGAATGTGTGGAATGTTTCGGTAAGCAGGGATGGGGATGTGGGGGTGTAGAAGAAGAGTGGGCTTGTACGTTCCGGAATGTGACAGGTATCAAGAGGTTTAAGGTGTAGGGAGGTTAGTGTGCGCTGAGGATGTAGGTGGGACGGGGGAAGAAAGCGAAGTTATAATACTGAACTTACCCCGTCGACGCTGCACCCCCGAAATGTATCATTCCACAATGTCTTTTGTACTAGACACCTGTCTGTTGTTAATTAGTGGCATGCAGAGACATGAAAAGTTATTATAGAGTATAATTAGGCAGGCGCATTCTGTGAGTCCAAGAAACTGAGGGCGGAATGAACGATTTCGCTAAAGGGTACCTGCATTGTATACGTAGTGAACTGCTTGGTTCGGTGTACCTGCAGTGTCACCATTGTGACGTATTGAAACCCGTCACAACGCTGCATGTTGGCGCGATAGTATATCGACTATCGTGCTGCAACTACTGTAATAGTGCCGTAGAGTAGGCACAGGCCACTTGTGCCGTTTGTCTTCTTCACCGACAGCCCCCCCCCCCCCCGTTTAACCAGAAGGTTAATGAAGAAAACAGGTCCCTGGAAAGGGGGGGGGGGGGGGAGGGGCGGGGGGTCGGGTCGGGCCGGTG
>Ga0123354_10005892_pt1 | contig 18006 bp, 14 predicted proteins | sample TergutLab28metaG_2_FD_97872 | JGI IMG/M metagenome (GOLD analysis project Ga0123354, IMG submission 97872) | Labiotermes labralis P4 segment gut microbial communities from Petit-Saut dam, French Guiana - Lab288 P4 | ecosystem: Host-associated > Arthropoda: Insects > Digestive system > Gut ...
GCCTACATCCCCCCCTACCCTGTTTCGGCAGCCTACATCCCCCCTCCTCTCATCTGTTATTTCTCTGTTTTGCTAGAGTCTCCAGACGGCTTCTTCCTATATTACAGCGAGAAACGTCGGTTCCATACTTCGAACCAAAGACCTGTCCGATGACTACCTTTACTGGTTCTGCAGCCGTAGCTTCCTGAATGTGGTTGGCACTTGCCCTGTGGGCAGTAATTCACTTACACTTTCTGCCCTTTTGTCTAGCCCGATACGTTGTGGTTAGTCGGTGTTGGACCAGTTTCGTGGCTCTTGGCGTTGGTAGGTTCCTATAGGAGAGGAAATACACGTATAGAATTACATTGAGGCGCGTTCGCGTAACGATTGTTGTCGTGGAAATGCAATAAGTATTGTATATTCTGAGTGTGTTTCTATACTTAGTTATCCAGGACGCAATGCGGATACGCCATATTATATTGCCATGTGCGACCTGTCTGGCTTTACCATGTTTGTCCACTATTATTAGCAGTCCAATCCATTATATTGCTATTGATTAAGTAGCACACCTGGATGATTTTACCCAAATATTTTTCCACATTATCTCATAAGCGGCACGATTTCAGGGGAAAAAGTTATTGAACGTAAAATGTGTGTTTCGATTTTCTCTACAACTTTTGTCTGAAACATTTCTCATTCTAAGAACTGAGCTAGTTATAAATATGTAGTGGTCTTCACGTAAACTGGCTGTTATTATTGTCAGATTTTAATTAAACTTAAATTTTGTCAACAGATTTTGGAAAGATGCTCTAATGTCAGATTTCAAGAAAGTCCATTCATTGGGATCCGAGTTACTCTGAGGGGGCGGTTGGGCGGACGGACGGACTGACATGACGAAGCTGATAGCCGCTTTACGCAATTTTGCGAACGCGTCTAAAAAACCAGTTATTTCTACTCTGTATTACGCATAATGGCCATTTTCCCATTAGCCGTGTTTATAGGTTGCCTGTAGTAGAGTAGGCAGCGACCGTGACTGGTTGGTCTTTGTACTGAAGATGGTGTGGGATATGATGCAGTGTGGATTGGTAAATAGTACCGACGGCTCAGTGAAACTTGCTCCCTCGCATCTTTAGGATAATCCGTCAACGTACATGGCGTCATAACCCACGGTACTTGAATCTTCATTAACACTGCTGTGAGGAACCTGATCTCGAAACGGAGCGTGTTCTCCGTGAGGTACGAGCAGTATTTACGTAGTGTTCCCCCTGTAATTCGGATCCCCGTGATCCGGTCATGTTCCGGATTACCGAGGGGAGGCCTGAGACAATTCGTACTCTTGAGACTGTTGGCGTGGGTGAAGGGGGAACAGCTAGCCAATCTTTAACCTTTAGACGCCTAACGTCAACTATAGTTGACGTACCGCACCGCTAACCTCCAAAGTTGCGTTTTATATATTTATTCAACAAATATAGGTACTGTATGTTTTAAAAATGGTGTATACTTTCCGTTTTTTTCTCTTCAAAATGCAGTTTGTTTAATAATCCTAACGTATTTGGTTCCTGTATTATTCACATTTTATATACAGGGTGTGCTAAAATTAAAAAGAAAATAATTCCGGCGCCAAAAGGTTAAGGACGTGCGTGGTTTCTAGATTATCGTAGCTTTCTCTCTCTGTCTTACTTCGCCGTTATAGTTAAGGGATAGCGAGACAATGTGTCACATTATTATTATTATTATTATTATTATTATATGTTGCTTTCAGGGTTTAGGCTTTGAGGAGTTCTACTTCAGCACTGAGTGATTATTATTGTTACCTGTACCACGGAGTTTCCCCTCGGTGGTCCGTTTTCCTCAGTAATCTTGAACACTCTTCCTTTCATATAGTCCGGATGATTGGAGGACTGCTTTATATCAAATTAATTGTGTACTCAAAATGGCCGCGTCAAGACTCAGTCGGTTAGTTTTGAGGCGTGTCACCGCGGTGTTCCTTGTTTGATCCGCGCCCAGTCCTTGGAGGTTTGTGGCGGGACAGGTTTTTCTCCCAGTAGACCTCCATCGGATCTGCCCTGTCAGTTTCACTGATATGATAACCAAATGCATGATCTTCGTTAGCACTTAAAAACAAACCATTTTAACCACATCGTGATTGCGTAGGCACCGTGCAGAGAGCAATGGGACAAGTTTTTTTTTTTCAAGGTACTGCAGTTCTTTTTTGTCGATATCATTCCATCGATGCTCGTAACCGGAAGGACAAACGGGCGAAGCCTGGGATCCTTCCAAGAAGCAATGTTCTTTTAGAAATCGGACAGTATTTCGTAGAAAAGTGATCTTACGTTTCTCTTTCAATGTTGCATGGCCATTCCATGCACGATCGTAAGTTGATAATGACTAATGATGAAGGTAGAAAATAACGCTATTTAGCGCCGATTGCGCGAACAGATCCTCAATACAGTAGTCGGGATGTTTCGTGTGTAAGCTGTGTATGTGTAATGTATATAATAAATAAATTAGTATTATTTTTCTTTTATTAGGAACTCCCGAATGTAAACAAAAGTCACGCATTGTTAAATTATATGCGTAAGCTATGTATGCATTAAAAGGGTAAATGCTTTTTCCTGTTCACGTCATGAAAGTGTAGCTCCACTCATTCTTAACCTCGACACTAGATGGAGCTGAGTGGTTAACTTCCCCCCCCCCCCCCCCGCCGTTTTACCCCCGGGAAAGGACCACGGTGCCAATTGAATGGGAGGTTGGGTGGGTCCCGGGGCCGGCCTGGGACGTTCTGGAAAAGAGGAAAATCTTGTCTATCGGGATTCGAACGGCGGACCGTCCAGGGTGTAGCGTTGTGCCTTTACCGACTATCCTACCCCGGATACATGTATGCTGTGTTATGTATATTATAAATAAATTAGTTTTATTTTTTGTTCGTGGCTCAGCAACGTGTATATTTCGGATTATCCGTGTTTTTTCTATTATCCATGCACTCCACCGTTACCCCGGATAATCCAGAGTACACGGTGCTTCGGTTATCTCCTGTCAGTATCATTTCACCTTCGCTTCATAGTCGGTTGAAAGCTGCAGTTAACAGAACGACCAATTACGACGGCCGTCCAAACCCCGTCATGGATCGTACCGCCATTCAGCGCTCTGTTGTCAGCCGGTCAGTCAGTTAGGCAGTCAGTCGGTCGGTCAGTCACAATGTCGTGAAATAACGTACAAAAGTCAGTAGGAGTTATCCTGTAGAGTTTGTTGTCTGGTACCACGCGGCAGCGTTCGCTGTCTTCACGGCCGGGCGAGCACGAGGGGTGCATTTGCTAATGAACAGCGTGTCTCCTCACACGTGTAAGGGAATCGCCATCAGTGAAGACGCGTTGTTTAGTGTGAGTGCGCGCTGAGAGCTGGGGGAATTGGATCAAGGACCCACCACCACACGTGTACCTGACCATGCTTTGTGCAGCAGTAAGCAAATTCTTTCTAAAATTAGGAGGAAATTATAGGATTAATCTTGGATTGGACACTGGATGTGGGACAGACACGCATATTGGACTTCTTGTTTGTTGCAACAACGTTTCAAATACCGGCTGTGTTTGAAATGAAAAACGAGACGGAAGAATAGTCTAGTGTATATGTCATTGTGATAACACGTGTTACTGATACGGTGTACTCTAGATTATACGTTCGCCGGTTATCCTTGCACGACCGTAAGTTGCCGTTGTGTTACAGGAAGTGGGACAAAAAAGGTTTAGCGCCGAGTGGAGGAACAAAATCCTCAGTACAGCAGTCGGGATCTTTCGTCCGTATTCGTGTATATTCGGCTGCGTGTGTGTATTATGTATAAAATAAATTACAGACTTATTTTTTGTTCATGACTCGGTGAAGTGTACGTTTCGCATTATCAGTTATGTTGCCACCGTTATTCCGGATAATCGAGAGTGCACTGCACTGGGGAAGTCAAGTGTTTGTCACTGAAACCAGTCGCAATGGAATTAGCGAAGTATGGATGAATCGGTTTTAGTGGGAATAAGCTTAGATGGGACAGGGTTCGAAAGATTCAAGTCTTCCGCGATGTTAGCGCCCTATCGATTGACAGATAGCTACCGGCACTTCGAAGGATTGTAGCCCCACTATCTTCAGGGTCAAGCAGCCCAATAAGAATGCTTTATTTCTTTATGTACTTAATGTGTTGTTTTTGTAAGAATTTTGTTGGTAGGCTTAACAGGCTGACTGGCATCGGAACATGGGAGAAGGAGTGAATATTAAATTGGAAAAAAGTTAGAAGGACGCCGTCGTGGAGTAATTTAGAGTAATATGTCAGCATTTACGTGGAGATACTGAGGAAAGAAACGAAGAAACGTCACATAAACGGGTATTCGAATCGGGCACTGGGAAAATACAGATGGGGATGGGCTATCGCTTGAGCCAAGCAATCTGGCGGCAGTGTTTCGGGGGATCGTACTGCCGCCATTCTCAGGGAATAAGAATCTACCCGGAAGGTTGTGGCATCTGTGTACATTACGTCACATCTCAGAAAACCGTATGAGGCCTTGCTGACGTCCGAAATTGAAACCCAAGCTGTTTAATGATGTTTTCTCCGCGTTCAGATGATGTAGTTTCCAGTGATAGGGTGACTGTGAATGACGAATTGCAGGAGTGTGGAAGTGGTCGTGGCTGATTTTAAAGTATGGCTATTCCTGTTCGTACGCTGGGGTTAGGTGATCCCTGAATGTTGGGCCAAACCGCGCGGGGGTGGGGTGGAGACGAAACAGTTACGTGGACGCGCATACTTGTGGAGCCCATCTTCCCGGCCGCTTGAAATGTATTTTTCGATGTTACAACATTTACATAATGGTCGGGTAAATAATGCCGCCACCTTCCGCAGCAGTTGAGTAACCGTCCACAATTATTCGCTTTTTTTCAACATCTGGAGTGGTCGGGGAATTCCCCCCCCCCCCCTTTCCATGTATTTAATTATCCTCAGCGGCGTATAGTTGAAACTGCGTTGGGTGACGGGTTATTGTGACAGCCGAGTGAGTGCTCGGAGGCGCTGAGTAAAACCACGGAAGACTCGGTGCCTCCTGTATTGCTAACCGGTGGATAGTTATCTTAGAAATAATTGGTCACATTGACAGCTGCAGTTAAAACAAACAATATTGATTGGGGGGGAGGGGGGCACGATACCGGAAGTGTGTGTTACGCACGGAGACGTGAAATACGAGCGGATCGCGTGAACAGTCTGCGCCCCCCCCCCGCACAGTGGCGTGCTCAACTCGCCTTTTTTTTATTGACTGGCAAGGTGTAGGGAAGTAGCAATTCGCGATTGTATGTCGCTGTAGCGCGACTTGTTCCGGAGAGAAGTGTGTTAGAACTCTCATGAATGCCTTTGACAGAATTAAGAAGCTCGACTCGTGGAGAGGGGACAAACCGGTCTCACCAGCACGAGTTTCAGGAGAAATAAAAAATGCATACTTAGTGGTCTTGTGGGTTGACACTGAGGTGTAGTTATTTCCTCCTGATACACACAGTAAATTATTTGTTATTTAGCTGTATACATTTTAACCACTACGTGTGTTGATGCCTTATCGCTCATCCTCAAATATGCCAACACCGAAGCAACAATAAATTGCAAGGCATTAGCAAGAAAGATGTTTTCCTCCAAAATTAAAATAATGAAATAAGCGGGATATATGTCATAAGGGTTCATTCATTTAGTAGTCTGTTTTACGACAGGTCCAAAGCCTCTTCCAAAACGAGCTCTCCACATAGTGCAATCTAGAGCTTCCTCCTTCAAATTAGAGTATCCTCTCCTTTCCTTAAGGTCATCCATTAGCTTCCTACATCTTCTTCCTCGTCTTCCTGTCACTTCTCTCCCCCCTTTTATCTTTTCTTCAATAACCCATTGTAGAAGGCAGTTTCTATGCAAAATGTGACCAATCCAGTTAGCTTTCTGTTTACTTATTGCTTGTAGGATATTCCTCTTCTCCTTGACCCTAAGTAATACTTCTTCATTTCTCGCATGATTGGTCCAGCTGATCTTTTCCATCCTTTTCCAAGCACCATATTTCAAAACTTTCCAGGTGTTTCTGATCTACTGCCTGAAACGTCCAAGTTACAGCGCCATATAAAGTTATGCTCCAAATGTAGCACTTCACTAGCTTCTTCCTCAATTCCAAGTCCAATGTGCTAGTAAAAAGAGTCCTCTTCTTGTTGAATGCAGCTTTAGCCATAGCAATCCTACATTTAATTACACAAGTACATCTTCCATCACTTGTTAAAATGCTACCCAAGTATTTAAAATATTCCACGTTCTCCAGTTGTTTTTGGTCTATTGTAATTTTTACTGGGAATGGTTGTCTTGAAATTCTCATTACTTTTGTTTTTTCCACATTCATTTCCATTCCATAGCATCCTCCAATTTCAATTAGTTTATCAGTCATGTCCTGTAGCACTTTTCTTCCTTAGCCAGTAACACAAGGTCATATGCACATTTCACAGTGTGAATGATTTGCCCGCCTATTTTGAAGTCTCCAAACCCTTCCAGAGCTTCCTTGGTAAGGCATTCACTGTACAAGTTGAACAGAATTGGTGACAAACAGCATTCTTATCTAACTCCTTTTGCAATCTTCACGCTTCTTGTCTCCCCTTGGTTCAGTCATACTTTAACACTCTGAGCCATATACAAGTTGCTAGTCAATCTTCTACCATGCCAGTCAATACCAGTTCCCTTTAGGATCTGCATTAATTTGGTCCATTTGACTCGGTCAAACGCCTTCTGCCAGTCTATGGCGTAAACACATAGTCAGTTCCTCATCTATCTCCAAGTTTCGTTCTGACATTATTCTCAGCATCCCAATTGCTTCCCTAGTTCCTTTTCCTCTTCTAAATCCAAACTGATCTTCTCCAAATACATCCTCAATTTTCTTTTCAATCCTTCTTCTAAGTATCTTTGCTACTATCTTGGCTGTATATGCAATAAGGCTGATTATGTGATGGTTGCTGCATTTTGTAGCTTGTGGCTTCTTTAAGGCAATCATTGTAACTAATGTGAAGTCCTTGGGCCACCCTCCAGTTTCATAAATGGTGTTGATCAATTTCATCATTATTTTCATACCACATTTTAGCAATAATTTGAGTACATCTCCAGGTACATCATCATCTTCTGTAGCCTTCTTATTCCTCATTTCCTTGATGGCTTTTTCCGCTTCACTTTGCAAAATATGTGGGCCTTTCTTGGCTGTATCTACTTCCTCTTCAGGTTCGACTTCTGGGGTTTCCGGTCGATTAGGTTGATCATATAGTTCTGTAATATAATTCTCCCAAATATTCAGCACTTGACTCTGCTCTACTATTCTACTCCCTTGGGAGTCTTCAGTGCCAATATTTTGAATCCCTTGGGGTCTCCCTCCAGCCTAGTTCTTTGAAGTTCCATAATCTCGTTACATATGTTCTCAAGATATTCCTTTTATCTGTGGCTCTTTTCAATTCGTTCCTCAGCCTCCTGTAGTTCATCCTGCTACCTTCAGTGTTGGCGTTCTTCCATTTCCTTCTTTCATCCATTTTACTGATCATTTCCTGTGTAATCCATGGTTTTCTTGCTCTCTTCTCGACTTTCCCAACCAGATCACTGATAGTATCTAACACACACATTCGTTTATATTGTTCCCCTGCACTTCGACATTTCCACTGTCACATCCAATTGCACCAAGTTTCTCTTCTAGAGTATCCTGCACTCTTTGTCTTTGAGCATACAATTTCTCCAAATCCCATTAAGGTCTTCTCTTTTGGAACCTTATAATTTCCTTCAATCTGGTGCAGATTTTGGCAACTAGTAAGTTGTGGTCAGAGTCAATATCTGCCCCAGGCAGTGTCTGCACATCCTTCACACTGTTTCTGAATCGACGTTTCACAAGTATGTAGTTGAACTGATGTCTCCGATCTTCTGGTGCCTTCCATGTGTACAGTCTTCTCTTAGACTTCCTGAACCATGTGTTGGTGACAATCAGTCCATTTCTTTCACAAAAGTTAGTAAGCATTTGACCTCTGTGATTCTTTCTTCCAAGGCCATGTGGTCAAAAAATGTACCTATATGATTCATCTCCAACAATACTATTCTATTCCCCCCTTATGATGGTGTTTGTGTCATCCTTTCCATCTTCATAAGGGTAGTATTTAAAAATATAGATTTTCGCAATGCAAAAAGTATATAATATTGACAATTTATTTATTTTTGCCAGTGGCTCTGCAGCCCAACACGGACTTTCTCATTCTTGAGGTTTCTAGATCACACACAAGGATGCACCTCAGCCCATAGGACTCCTCTGGACAAGTGATAAGCTTGTCGCAGAGACCCCTGACAACACACAACATTCACAACCGACAAACATTGATGCCCTGGTGAGATTTGAACACACAATCCCATCAAGCGAGCTGTTGTAGACCTCTACCTTAGACCTCGCTGCCACCGAGATCGGCAATATATATTTTTGTATTAAACATGAATTGTTTCAGTGTGTTTTCACCTCTCAGTTTGTGTACATGATAATGACCCTTGAGTGTGCTGAACTTAGTGGTTATGAAGAAGAAAGGTCTACTGGGGAATAAGAACCAACTTGTTTTGCGTAATGGAAGTAACAAACAAACAAACAGGATTTACCTGTGTAAGATCATGTAGACTTAGAAGAAGGTACTGGTGTTGTGAACAAAAGTACTGCCTCCAAAATCACGGTATAAGTGGTTGTAGGCTTTAACATAATGGCCTAACACAGGGGACCATCATATTCAAAGACTTTGCACACTCTAAAAACCCTCCATTGCTTGATACAGGTGAGTTGGTCAAATTGTCCTCCTGCTGAATTAAGCACACCACTGTGAAGGCATATGGGGGAGTAGAGGTATAGCTTCATACATTCATAACCTCTGCAGCAGATGGAAGCAAGTGATCAGCTTCACTCCCAGGCTTCTTTACCTTGATGAAAGAAATCCCAGATGTGTAAGGATGAGCAGGAGGCTGGGTTTGCCTCGGCGTGAGTCTGCGTGCTTTGGTGAAAGAAAATGTTGTTGCCCCACCAGGAATCATACCACAATTCCTTGGTCATCCAGCCAGTAGCCTAGTCCCTCTGGCCTGTGCTTTGTTTTGGGGGCTGTTGGGGTTAATGATTTATTGTCTTTGGTTAATTTTTAGATTTTTCCTTCCTTTACATTGAATTAATTTTATCTCTGGGTCTGTATGAGGAAGCACAAAGATAAAAGTATCGTGAACTGTCAGTGTTTGGGGGGGCTTGTCACACTTAACACTCTTAGAAGTTGACATTAAATGTAAGGGAGTTTCATCATCATGCTTTAGAGATTTTTAACCTGAGAAACATGGCCTCATTGTAAACAATTTGATGAAGAGAAAATTACTACCACTCTCGTGACTCCGACCCAAGTAGTTCAACATTCAGCTGTTCTTACCTCACTGAGTGAGCTGTTTTAGCCTTCAAAATGCAAAGGCAATGTTTTGAGAGCTTAATTTATGCCACTGAATACAGTTTTCTGGTTATGTTAGTCTGGGGAGTGTGTCATAGTCATGTCAGTAAAAAAGACAGGTAAAGTTTTCCCTGTCCACATTGTGAAGGCATATAGGGGGAGAAGAGGTATAGCTCCACTCATTTTTTAACCTGAGCACTAGGTGGACATGAGTGCTTAACTTTATGCCCTGACTGCTTTACCTCCAGTGAAGAATCCCGGTACCCGTAGGAGGCTGAGTGGGTCTCAGAGCCAGTCTGGACATCTTGGAGAAGTGAAAAATCTGTAGCCTACAATGGGCTTCGATTCCTGGACCATAGAGCCCATTGCCCATTCACTGTACTGACTGCACTGCTTCGGCTCACTTAGCTGTATTGCAATGAACCTTTATATTATTGCATATTCTTTATTTTCCTTAATTGCAGGTGCATTGGTGGTATGCATTGAAGTATTAACCAGATTGCCTAACACTTGCTTTTCAGATCACAGTACAGATGCATTTCTTTCTTGAAAAATAGGGTTCATCGGCGTTTGAAGTGTTGAAATTATGGAGTTGCTGTGGTTGTGTGACACACAGTTATATCATGGAATGTATCTTCTATCCAGATGTGTGACTGTTTTGGCATTCCATAATTGCAGGTGTCTGGTCGTGGATGTCTGTACAATGTGCGTGGTACAGGCTCTCCTACAAGGGGGCAGACAAGTCCCCTGCACAGCAATTCAGACAGTGCCGATGACAGTGATGATGAGGATGAAGAAGAGGGCGTGGCAGAAATCTCACAGCAGTTGGCCCATGACTTGGGGCCCATCGAGCAGGAGAACATGGCGATCTCAGAACACCTGCAGGTATGATTTATGTTTACTCTGGCTGAGCTTTTATGAGTAGCTTGATGGCATTTGGGGAAAAAAAAGTGCTTAAAACAGACATTTTTTGGGTCAGAGAGACGGGAAGTAACGGGAGTAGAAGAGATTGCATGTGCTCACTGAGAAATTGAATTATTTTTGCTCTTCATCAAATATTATTACTGACTTTAGTGTTAGTGCTAACCTTTCTGGCCCCAGCCAACTAAGGTGTAGGCATAGTATCTATTTTCCAACTGCTGAAACCCATGATAAGATGAGCATAAATGATTGTTGGCAGATGGAACATACAGCTGTGTACCAACCCCAGACCGTGGGGTTTGGCATTTTTTAAACTGTTAGCCTGCATGTAGATCATATCAGGTTTTACAGTCAAAAATCCCCCGATTTAGAGCCGACATAGTTTAAATCACTGTATCATGACGGTATGGAACTCAAACCTGTGTATGTAGCAAAGAGGAAATATGTGGAAGATGTTCTGTGCCTGAAGATTTTGTTCGGAAGTCAAGAAACCGTGAAGGAGTGTCAGCTGAAACTGGCAAATGAATTTCAGAAATGCAGAGTGGGAGATTTACTTGGAATTGGTATAAGATGAGTAGATAAGCCTTTGACAGTAGTGTGAAGTTCAGCAAATTTAAAATGAAAATACACAAAAAGTTATGGGCCACTGAGCTGCTCAAGACTTGCTGTATTTGATTATGACAAAGTATTTTATTCATGTCAGTATTTATGGAAACGCATGCACATATAAATACAGTCTCGCTGTATATAGTGTGGTATGGCATGACATGCTTGGTGTGAGTTACACAACCTGGCTGCCATGGTGATGATTGGTGCTGTGTTCTCTGTGAGGCTGAGACAGAAGACATATCATTTTGGGAAGCAACTGTAATGACAAACATCCTATCAGCAGTGCCACATGTCAGGAAGAACTAGTATGAATCTTTAAAAAATAGAAGAAGAATAAACATTTGTGTAATGAGTGTGGTTGCCATGGTTATACCATGTGTGTTCTCTGTGAGGTACATGTGAGGCAGAAGAAACAGTTGAGCGTCAAGCATGTAACAGCATAACAGAACCAGATGGGAGCACTACAGTAGATGAGAAAATGTGTAGGTTGCCATGGGAGTAAACAACCAATTAAAAAGTCCCTACCAGTTTCCTGTAATGTTGTGACAAGTCAATGAGTCACAAAGGCAGTCATTGGATTGTGGACGTTAAACCTTCTCAGGCCCATTTTTGGACATGGCCAACTTTGTGTTGTGGTAACAAGAGGAATGTTGTGGCTACATTAAAGACATACATTTTCAAGGAAAGGTTTTGTCATATTGGCAGGCATTTATGAATAATGTTATAATAAAAGAATTACTAAACAACCGAAGTGAAATATGATTTTGTGTTCCATGAGATGTGTATTGGTTTACTGCACTTAGAACTGGTGCATTTATGTATGTTTAAGTAGAACAGTAACTGGTAACTACTAGTGAGTGAAAACTTGAGGATTGTTCGGCCGTGCATCTTCCTCGTGAAATGACTTGAAATGCCAACTTGGTGCAACAAGGTAATTTTATTAATGTATTCTTAGCTCGACATGTTTCGGGTACATACGCCCGTCATCAGGAGCAGTGGATGTTGTGTTGCAGCATATGGTTTTCTGCACCGAGTTTTTTGGATGGGTGGTGGTCTTGAGAGCTGCTGCGTAGGTCGTGTGTGTGGTGCAGATGTTGCCGTGCAGGAACATCTGCACCACACACACAACCTACGCAGCAGCTCTCAAGACCACCACCCATCCAAAAAACTCGGTGCAGAAAACCATATGCTGCAACACAACATCCACTGCTCCTGATGATGGGCGTATGTACCCGAAACATGTCGAGCTAAGAATACATTAATAAAATTACCTTTTGCATCAAGTTGGCATTTCAAGTTATTACTAGTGAGTGAGTAAATCATCATGAGCCAAGAAAAAGTGATGAGGTCGCTGTGGGGTTGTGTGTGAATATTGTGGCAACCCATCAGTTGACAAGCACCTGGCTAGTTATGTAATCATACTTGTTTCTCAAACGGTTAATGATATATAAAATAAACACTGAAACTATCTCCATCACCAGTCAGGGTGACTGTGTTGCCACGAGCAGCATGTTTTTGATATGTGTTCAGTATATGACATTCCATGTCCAAGGTTATGGTAGTGTTGTTGTGATTTTCAGCATGGACAAGACATGAATATTGAGTGTTGTTTTGATGTCATTTGCATCAAAGTGATATAGAAGTTTTGGAAGTAGAAGAATTACACCAATTGTCAGTTTGTACTAAATTGTAATTCACTAAATACAGGAAGAAGATAGGTTGTGTGTATTGGGCTTTAGCTGGAACCAGAAAAAATAATCATTAAATATGGTAACACCAAGGATTTCACTGTATTATTTAATTTTATCTCTGAACACTCACTTGTTTGTACTTTAAGAGATCTGCCTCTGTTCTGGGCAACATTTCTAGGTGCATTTGCAAAATTGTGAAAAGCCACTGTTAGGTTTGTCATGCCTGTCCGTCCGTCTGTCTGTCCTCATGGAACAGCTCAGCTCTCACTGGATGGATTTCCATGACATTTTATATTTGAGGATTATTCGTAAATATGTTGAGAAAAGCCAAGTTTCATTATACGAGGTGCTACCCAAAATTTCCGAGAATTTGAATATACCGCTCAAACCATTAGTATTACGAACTTGCGCCGCTAGGTGCCTCTTGCTCTGTCTTTCAACTGTTAGTCAGCCAACTTGTGTCTTCATAAGTGCACGTGTTTCCGAGTTTTGGCTGTTTTCTTTACACTGTTTTCACGTGTGTTTGCTAATATCGAAATGACGGTTGTTAAGGAGCAAATAATTTGCATTAAATTTTGCTTCAGGATCAACAAAACTGCAGCTGAAACCCACCAAATGCTAAAGGAGGCCTTTGGTGAGCAAGCTTTAAGCCAAGTAAGAACATTTGAGTGGTTTAAGCATTTCAAAGATGGCCAGGAATGTGTGGAAGATCGTAAACATTCTGGTCGACTGACCGTCCACATGCACAACTCTGGAAATGATTGCGAAAGTGCGTGAAGTTATCCTAGAAGACAGAAGACAGACTATCCGCGATGTTTGTAATCATGTTGGACTGTCATATGGGTCATGTCAACGCATTCTAGCGGATGAACTGAATGTGAGACGAATTGCAGCAAAGTTTGTTTCTTGTCTCTTGAACAATGACCAGCGAGACCATCGGGTTCAGGTGTGCACTGAATGCAAAAAGCAGTTAGACATGACCCCCAACTTCCTGTCCAGGGTCATACCTGGTGATGAATCATGGCTGTACAATTATGACCTGGAAACAAAGCAAGCAGTCTTTGCCATGGAAGACACCGTCCTCTCTGCAACCAAAAAAGCACGCCAAGCTCACAGCAACATCAAGTCAATGCTGACTCTCTCTCCCCCCCCATTCCCACTTGGTCAGACTGTCAATGGGAATTTTTACTCCGAGGTTTTGAGACGACTAAGGGAAAATGTGAGGTGCAAGCAGCCTGAGATGAGGAAGAACGGAGACTGGTTGTTGCACCATGACAATGTGCCTGCACACACCTCGCTCGTTGTGAGGGAATTCCTGACAAAAAATAACATGACCACTGTTCTCCACCCTACCTGGTCACCTGACCTGGCACCCTGCAATTTCTACGTGTTCCTGAAAATGAAACTCTGGTTGAAAGGGTGGGGTTTCGTATCCATTGAAGAGATCCAAGCAGAATCACAACAGGTACTAATCATGCTAATGCCGGCAGACTTCATTGAGTGCTTCCAAAAAAGGCAAAATTGCTGGGATCGTTGTATACAAGCCCAAGGTGACTACTTTGAAGATGACAGTGGAAATTAGGACTTAAACTAAGTATTCATGTTATTACGAGCAAATTCTTGGAAATTTTGGGTAGCCCCTCGTCGTCTGACAATAACAGGTACACTGTGTGAAGACCTCTGTACATTTATGATAGTATCACACTGAATTCTTCTTAGAATGAGAAATGTATCAGACAAAAGTTGTAGAGAAAATCAACACCCACAATTTGTGTTCAGTAAATTTTTGCCAAAAATTGTGCCCTGTATGAGATATTGTGGAAAATTGTAGAGCCAGAGAGGCCACACATGACAGTATGGTACAGTGCATGTGTGTTGTGTGCTGGGTAATTAAGGCTACAGACGTGCACTCAGAATATTTAAATATTTATTGCTTTTCCGTTGCAACAGTGGTTACATGAACAGACCTCAGTGTTTTATTATACATACATTGCCTGTCTTGTTCATTTTGCATTATGTTTTTTTGGTACTGTAGGACATGAATTTCCAAGCATCAAATGAGAAAAATAAGGATAGTGCATTAAGTTGTTTGATTGTACAGATGTTCCTGCATTTCATCATTTGTCCTTGTAATTCACATTGATACAAAACAGCAGTGCGTTGATGCATTATGATTTTGTTTTGGTAGGTTATCAACCAAGAAGATCTTGCAGCAATCCTGCCTGATGTGGTGACAACTGGTAACCATGATGATGGTGGGGCTCCATTTGATGGGTTTGAAGATGTGAGTTCTGAGAGTGGAAAAGTGGCTGCTGATGGAAGTGGAAGCAGCCAGCAGCAGCAGCAGCAGCAGCCAGTGCAACCACAACAGCAGCAAAATGGGAGTCAGCGAGCAGTAGAGTCTGGCAGTGATGTGGAGCTGCCAGAGCAGGTGGTGAGTGAGGCTATCAAGAGGATCCATATAGACAGTGAGGAAGTGACACAGGAGGCTGAAGAGGCAGACGCAAGTAGTAGTGGTGAGAGTGGTGAGGAAGAGGCCGGGGGGACTGGTGGTGTGTCGGGGTCTGGCTACTCCTCAACTCTGTTGCAGCAATTTGTTGAGAAGACAGAAATCCTGTCATCCTCTTCAGCAGTGAGGGAGGAGCCTCGTAGAAGAAAGCGGGGAAGGCCTCCAAAACTTGCAGGCAAACTAGAGTCTACTGTGGAGGGTTCTCGTTCTGGTGGTGTGGGGAAGTGCATGCCAGAACTTGAATCTTATATGAGGTTGGATTGCTCTGTGTCGAATGTCTCTCCAGACAGTGGAATTCAATCTGTTGCTGGTTCTCCCATTCATCAGTCATGCTCTCCAGCTTCTAACCCCACAGCTCATTCACCAGCTCCAGTTCTGGCAGCGAGTCCACGCAGTACCCCACCACCACCTGTGCTTTTCCTTGGAGAGGAGCGACAGAGCAACATGGCAAGGAGGGGTCCTGGTCGCCCACCCCGATCCCGTGGGCAAGGCCAATTAAAGGGAATGGGTAAGAAAAATGGTGAAGAAGAGAAAAGGGGAACTACATCAAAGGGTGAGGTGGGTTGTGGGGATTGTGGCAGTAGAGTTCTGGCAAGTGGAATGGACAGTTGTGATGAAAATCCACCTGCGCCATCTCCAGTTCCAGTAGTGCCTGTTAAACGAGGACCTGGGCGACCAAAGAAAGCTCCACCAATACTGGAACCAAATTTTCCCCTGCCATCTTGTACACATACTAGCAAGGGTGAAGAGAGTAAGACTCAAGCAAACAAGAAACCTAGTACTGGTACTAAGGCTAGTGATCATCAGTCAGAGAGTGATGTGAAACATCGAGTGGTGGAACTTGTAAGTGAAGATGTGAACACAAAGGAGCACAAAAGCAATGCAATTTTAAGTGACATTTGTGACAGGGTGAGTAAGCGTCTTGAACTTCCAAACCCAGTGACAGACCGCAGCGAAGTGAAGAGGATTCCATCAAAGTCCCCAAAGGGGAAAATAGGGTCACATCGGAAATTGGAAATATCCCCTCAGGCTAAGTTGAGAGCATGGGTGGAAAAAAGAAGGAAAGGAAGGAGAAGAAATGAGTCTGGGGACTGGGGTGAAGGGGAATCAGGGCCAGAAAATGAACATGTCCCCCAATTTCATTTTCCTAGGCAGCGGCGACTGTCTAGCTCAGCTGGATCACCCTGTAGTTCGAGCCATCAGGGAAGTATTCGAAACATCTCAGCATCAAAGGCTTCTGCTTCCAGGATGCTTAGATTTCCTTCAGGCATGCCTCACCATAAACATAAAAGAAGGAAGAAAAAATTGAAGTGCTTAAGGACTGAGAAAAGTCTGTCAGATCCAAATTTCCTTCTGGACTTGGAAAAACTGTCTCAAGATTTTAAGCGTTGTTGCATCATTGCTAAAACTACCGCAAGTCCCGCCTCAACCCCTCGTTCAGGATCTGGGGATGTTAACTTGCCCTCCATCTTCAGGATGAAGAGGATCATAAAGAAGAGAAAGGGTAGTGAGAAATCTCAGCGTGCTAGTGACAGAGAATCAGGGACAGAGGGTGATGGTGGCAAAGAGAAGAACCGTCAGCGACGCCCAAAGAAAAGCACAGTGGAGGCTCCTAAGGTAAGCAAAATGTGAGGTTATGCATCTTGTGATTCTCTTATGTGATATGAAGTTCTGAAGGCGGTGGGTATGAGCATTGCTATGTCAGGGATTTGTTGCCAAGTGTTCTGGTAGAAAGCTACCAGTTTTGTGGAGGATACTGCCACCTCCATCATCATTTGTCTTCATGGTGAGAGTAGCAGGTTTCTGTGAAAAATTGGTACACTTATATCACAGATGGCATGGCATTACATTACAAAGACGGAAATCATCAGTGTTTTATTTTTTGTTTGATTGTTTTGAAACCATTCTTGGTGTGAGATGTTTGATGCTTTTACAATGTTCTCTGCTGATGGTCATGTCCAGTGGCTCTAATAATTGCAAGGAAACCTAAAAAATTAAGACCATGGCACTATTTCTGTCTGAAGTAGGAGAGAGCACATTTTTTGAGTTTTCAGTAATTGTTTCATGTTTTTCCTTTTCTGTTAGGGACTGTAAAAGTCTTGAATATTTAAATGTTTGTATGTTTATTTTCATTGACCTGAAATGTTCTCGTTGCTCTACACCTTTTACTGTTTATTTTCAAAGTTTTAATTTAGAAAGTGCTGTATGACTACATACAGGGTGTCCCAGAAGGAATGTGCCAGACTTCGGGAGAGTGTTCCTTATGTTAAAGTATACTGTTATAACCCAAAACACCTATATCCAAAGTTGAACGGTTACGGAGATAATGGCCAGAGAATTTTGAAACTTTGACAGCTGTTACACACTTATTGATTAACAAATACATATTAAAACTGGCAGGAATATGTGGTTTCTGTAATGTTATTATCTGTACTTAATATGTAATTAACGTATGAGTGACATAAAGCCATTAAATTGAACAACATAAACACCCGCAATAACGCCGTAGTCGTCCTTAGGGTTCCAAGCACTTTACATGGCGCATGAATATTCAGCAGTATGGAAGTACTGATTCTTCCAACTCCCGTGCAAGCAACTAACCGTCATGCAGGCACACTTAACACTGCATTCCACTCTCAAGGTAATTAGCGCTGTAGCGCAACACATCAGCTGTGCAGGTTGCAGTATTTGGAACCGCAAGAAGCCCATACTTTTCTCTGGCCATTATCTCCGTAACCGTTCAACTTTGGATATAGGTGTTTTGGGTTATATCGGTATACTTTAACATAAGGAACACTCTCCCGAAGTCTGGCACATTCCTCCTGGGACACC
>Ga0123354_10005893_pt1 | contig 18005 bp, 13 predicted proteins | sample TergutLab28metaG_2_FD_97872 | JGI IMG/M metagenome (GOLD analysis project Ga0123354, IMG submission 97872) | Labiotermes labralis P4 segment gut microbial communities from Petit-Saut dam, French Guiana - Lab288 P4 | ecosystem: Host-associated > Arthropoda: Insects > Digestive system > Gut ...
AAATGGATGGATGTATGGCAGTGACATCTGTACTGATTATTGAGCAGCACAATACAAGAGCACCTCTGTATCTGCAGTAAATGGATGGATGTATGGCAGTGACATCTGTACTGATTATTGAGCTGCACAATACAAGAGCACCTCTGTATCTGCAGTAAATGGATGGATGTATGGCAGTGACATCTGTACTGATTATTGAGCTGCACAATACAAGAGCACCTCTGTATCTGCAGTAAATGCACATCAAGTTCAATGTGGTGGGCGTTCAAAAAAATAAGTCTTTTTAAAATGTTCATTCTTGTTGGAGGTTATACATCCCCGTTGTGCTATCATATAATTATTATGTAAATAGTCAACACAATTAAGGATATATCGTTTAGTGCGACATGTTTCGACCTTTAAAAGGTAATCATGATACCAAAATACTTGTTATAAAGCGTTTATGTATCCCTTTTAGTTTGATAATTAATTTAGCCTGATACCTTTAGAGGTCTAAACATATCGCATTAAACAATACATACGTAGTTGTATTGCTGTTTGTATAATAATTTGTATGCTCTAAATAACTGTTCTTGTTTGATACGTAAATTGTAATTACGTGCGGTAGAAAGTGAAAAATAAAATTACAATGTGCTGAAACTTCACATTTACCCTCACAACGTGTCATTCATTGTTCCATTACCGCCGATTATTGCGCACTTCTTTACCATGTTAGCCAACGTACGTACGGAATTACGTATAGGCTGTAAATTCCTCTGTATGTGGATGACAGTGTCCCATACGTAGTCATTCAAAACATTTCTGTTGTTTCTGCACAGCCTGTCCTAAATCGGTTAGGCAGGCAGACAGACAGACAGGCTGGTAGACACTATTTGTAACTGTTTTGTTATTTTATATTCATGGGTCCGTTCATCGTGAATAAAACTGAATAACTGTCTAACAAGATGCGACAGTATTCAGTTTATTACGTATCTGTAGACAGCTCTACATGTTTCGGGTGTCAACACCCGAAACATGTAGAGCTGTCTACAGATATGTAATAAACTGAATACAGTCGCATCTTGTTGGACAATTATTCAATTTGTTTTGTTATTTTTCCTGCAGCGAGTACAGGACTACAAAGAATGCGGCTTCTGAAGAGTAAGCGAAGCTTCGTCATCATGTATCATATATATTCATTTTGTTTACTTTTCTTTCTTTCGTTCTTAACCTCCGTTTTCTTCGCGAGCCCTTTCTTATTCTCTTTTTTATGTCGTTTCAATAAGCCTATACTATTTAAACATACAAATATATAAATAAATAATAATTTATTCATCGACGCGCTGACGATTGTGTGGAGATAATTACGCGCAGAGGACTATCACAGAGAGACAGTAGACAAAACAGGACAGGCAATGTACGTGTAAGGTTAACTTGAGGCGCGTTCGTGCAACCATTGCTGCAGTGGGGAAGCAGTAAGTATTGCATATTTTTATTGGGTGTTTGTAGCCTTGGGTGCCTAGCGTGCAATGTGCGTGCGCCTTGTTATCTGTGGCCTGTCCGGGGTACCATATTTTTCCACATTATCTCATAAACAGTACGATTTAAAAAAAAAGTCACTAGACATGAAACGCGTGTTTCGATTTTCTCTACAACTTTTTTCTGAAACGTTTTTCATTCTAAGAAGAACTGAGCGAGATATGATAAAAAAAAGTTTATTGGTATTCATGGAAAAGTACCCGTTATTCTTGTCCGATCTTAGTGAAACTTGAATTTTCTCAACAGATTTTTTAAAAATGCTCAAATATCAAATTTCGTGAAAATCCGTCCATTGGGAGCCGAGTTGTTCCATGCGACCAAACGGACGGCAGACGCGACGAAGCTAACAGTCGCTTTTCGCAATAACAATAATAATAATAATAATAACTGCAATTGGGTTGTCACCCAGTGGCAGTGGTTATTTTACATGTGTACAAAATATGAAATCGGTTACCATTGAATTTAAGTCGGGAGGGCTACATGAGAATGGAATTTTGGGAACCATAAAATAAAAAGTTGATGTATTACTAATGGGGCAGACCGCAGCACGTGATGAGAGTATTCAGTAAATAACACACTACTATAGTAAGATAAAAGAGAATGGTGGGAAAACAGATTGTTCTGTGCGTGGAAATTTATCAGTAATAACAATAACCGTAAATGGCAATATACTGATCATAATAATAATTCATATCGACATGCCATGGCCAGGGCTATGCATAATATACCCCGCATTATGGAGTGAAAGAAATGAAGCACTAACAATGATAACAAACAAAAAGGACAGTTTAATTTAAAGAATATAATGTAATAATAATAATAATAATAATAGTGTTCGGGTGATAAAATTAAGGAGAATGAGATGGGCGAGACATGTGACATATAAGGGAAAAAGATAATGCATACATGCATACCTGAAGGAAAGAGGCCTCTTGGTAGAACTAGGCGTAGATGGGAGTATAACATTCAAAAATACATTAAAGAAGTAGGATATAAGGGCGTGCCCTGGATTAAACTTGCTCACGTTAAGGAGAAGTGGCAAGCTTTTTGTGAATACGGTAATTAACCTTTTGGCGCCGAAATTATTTTTTAATTTTAGCACACCCTGCATATAAAATGTGCATAATACAGGAACCAAATACGTTAGAATTATGAAACAAACTGCATTTTGAAGAGAGAAAAAAACGGAGAGTATATACCACGTTTAAAATATTCAGTACTTATATTTGTTGAATAAATATATAAAATGTAACTTCAGAGGTTAGCGGTGCGGTACGACCACTATAGTTGACATTAGGAGTCAAAAGGTTAAACTTGGGGTTTCATAAAATGCGGGGAATTTCTTGACTAACTGATGAACTGTTAGCCTCTCAAGAAGGAATCTGCCCCATGGGGTTGGTCTGGAAGAGGTAAAGGTAGACCACATATTTTACAAGTAGGCACATGGTAATAATTTGGGAGACAAAATTTTGTATATTTATATCATTTTGCAGTTTTGCAAACAGTTTTTCACAACCGCTTTTCTATAATCTGTTAAACTGTTGTATTAGGTACCTATTAATCATGTATACTGTAAGCTATAAATGCAGCGGTTACAGATAGAATTAATTTTATCCTTCACGTGTATTTAGGCTGGTCATAGCCATCCGGATTTCCTTGTTTTGTAAGTATTTTGTAACTGTCAATGTGTCAGCAGGAAAACTCTGTTTGTATGCAAGAAAATATCAGAACTATTCCAAAGCCCGAACTTATCATCATCGCAGCATCAGCAGCCGCTGTCGCCACCACCACCTCCACCATCACCATCATCATAATGCACTGTGATAATAATGACAATGCAGTTTACCTACAGAGCATGTTATCTGTTATGGATTTAATGTGTGGTGCCCCAAAAAGGAATCTCAAGGAAGGAAATTAGTCAAATTGGCCACTTTAGGTCACGAAACCGTATGGGGGAGTGGAAGTAATCCAATCACTCTTAAGCACCACACTCAATGGAAGTGATCATTTTTATGCCTCAGCCATTCTACCAATGGGGAGGTAGCCCACTGTATGCACTGGGTCTAGAAACCTTGGAGAAAAGATGAATCTGTGATGTAGCTCTTTTGGATTTTGACGCGATGTAATATTGTAGGAGAGATACAACATTTCGGGATATCCTTTCGATCCCATCCCAGGATGGGATTGAAAGGATCTTTCCTACAGTTACACCTCATCGTAACCCAAAACAGCAACAACATTAGTTTCATCATGGCAAAAGCCTTAGTTCACAGATAAATCTTTCATCCCTGACAGGAACCAAACCACAAGTCCTCATTCATCTAACCCATAGTCTGGTCACTATACAGACTATGCTTTCCTGGCTTCAAATCTGAAGGAGGTGTACTTAAAATGCTACATTTTTCAGATGTGGTGACACAACGGAATTGATCTAGACTGACACTGCATTATTCTCTCAGTCTGTCTGTCCTACACATCTGCCATCTACTTCCAATTTGTCAGACTTCATTGCTTCACCATGCTGGGTGTCTGCATTGCACGAAAGTTCTGCGGAACCGGCTCCCCTACACAACATCAGAGGTTCTTCAAGTGGTCCATATCGAGAAGTAATTATTCCACTGCTGTTGAATATCGACCAATTCGAAGTGTTCTTGTCGCAAATAGAGGTGAGTCTTTAACATTTACATAAACTGTGCTTGCAGAAATAATGAGAAGATTTCATGTAGTTATTTTTCATACATTAATAGTGAACAGTTTATTTTGTGCCTTGACTGAAGATAAATGTTATGGTTCGCATGAAAAATATGTGAACAATTCAGTATGATTATCTTCATGTTGAATGTTTTAATAACACATGCTCAGTCACTGCAGTGCAATGGCAATATGGTCAGTCAATCAGTCAGTCTGTTTAATATTTCTGCTCCATTCTAACACACCGGCAGTACCATTAGATGCTCTGTGTTCATAGAACTGCTCCATCATTACAAATAATCACCAGTACTATAATGGAATTTGTGTTTATATTATTATTCCATCTTTGTAGTACAACTGTAGTAACTTTGTGTTAATATTACTATTCCATCAATGCTGCTGATCAGTGGTACCAACAAGCAATCTGTGTTATTATTGCTGCTCACATTGCAGTTGACGAGCAGTAACATCAGAGACTTTTTGTTAATATTGCTGTTTCATCATTGCCATGTATCAGCAGTATGATCAGGCATTTTTTGTTAATATTACTACTTAATAATTGGAGCTAATCAGAAGTATCAGCGGGCATTCTTTGTTACCGTTACTGCCCCACTGTCCCAGCTGATCAGCCGTACTATTAGGCAATCTGTGTTTATATTACTGCACCATAATTTTAGCTGATCAGCAGTATCATCATGCACTCTGTATTAATTTTGTTACTCCTTTATTGCAGCACATTGGCAATACCATCAAGTACCCTGTATTAATATTACTGCTCCTTACCATGTCTGCTGTAGGTGTTTTAAAATTTCAGGAAGATAATAAGTGTTTGTGATCGGCTTCTGAAAGTTGCATGCTTTAATCAGAGCATTCAAATGGATATGTATTCTGCTATTCAACATTAAATTTCCATTCCCAGCAACACACTTCAGCAGTTTTAATGTCCTTTATTGTTTGTGTACGTGTACGTATTGTGTTAGCATTTATTGAAATTAAGATAAATGTATGTATTAGGGTATATAAACTTTACTGTGTTACATTACCATATCTTCAACATTTTTTGACTCATACTAAGCCATCATCAGGGAGATAAATATAAGGCTTCATATTAATGTGTGCATACAGTTACATAGGAGAGCATTACATACTGCATAAAACAGTATATAGCCTACAAGCTTACCATCTTTAATATTACATATTTTGTGTGTTTTGATCTTCAATTTTAATTTTATATCTTTATACGCTGTTCATAATAATGAATTAAGAAAAAATTATCATAAATGTCATATCTGAAGCCACTGTATCTGTGATACAAAGAGATGCATATGTAATGTTCTCCACTGTTACCATACACTCACATGTGTGTGGTCCCTTATATTTGTCTCCCTGGTGATGGCTCAGTATGATCCGAAACATGTCGGAGATAAAGTAATATAAAGCAGTAAGTTGTATATAACCTAGTAAGTGCATTTATTTATTGTAGTTCTAATAAATATACTTCAGCAATATTTTGGAAATAATATTTATGGTTAAAAATCAGTTTCATATATTACACAAGCTGTAGTCTGGGCTGGAGTAAACCTACAAGGCTTGAAATGCTTTTTAAAGAGAATTTAGCAATTCTGTCTTCCATGTGTCATATGATTTGCATATTTTTCTTGACATTTGAAATGATGTGCTGAATATCTCCATACTCTATTCAGTTTGACTTACATTCACTGCAGACCAGACTGTTCATTCATCCTGAAGGCTTAAAACACAACCACAAACAAAATTTAGACGGGGTACAAACTTGGGGTGGTGCCCCTCCCCCTTTGAAAAGCTTTGATGCAGCACTTTATTTTAATTTAATTTATTTAATTCCAGAGATCCTTAGTCGGTAATAACCAACGGATATAGAACCAGTCAAATATATATGTGTAAATATCCTGTTCTATACAAATATAGAACTGGTCAGAAGTAACAAGATGGAATTAACAAATGCTATTTACAATCAACAAAACTATATAATGGCTGCAGTATCATCCTTAACGTAATATAAAATGGTTGGGGGGGGATGAAACAAAAAGTAGTAGTTTCAGTTTTTCACCGTGCATATTGTCCATATTCTCAATAATCACCAACACATGCACACTTTTTCGTTTGACACTATAAAACTTTAATTTGTTAAAATATTAAAAATCTCCGACATGTTTCGGTTTACATTTAAACCATCTTCAGGGAGCTATTAGTTCATGCTAAAGTTAACGACATGCTTCTACAACACCATCATCCCAACAAGAGATAAGTAACTTTAGCATGAACTAATAGCTCCCTGAAGATGGTTTAAATGTAAACCGAAACATGTCGGAGATTTTTAATATTTTAACAAATTAAAGTTTTATAGTGTCAAACGAAAAATTGTGCATGTGTTGGTGATTATTGAGAAAAAGTAGTAGCCTTGTTACATATATATATATATATATATATAGTATATAACATCTATCTTACGTGTGAAAACATACCTCAAAATCTCATGCAAGAGACCGAATAATCAATATTAATTTAGTAGTTAAAATATATCATACAACTGTTTTATAATTGAAATATTCGTCCATCTATGCTCTTGAGGAAAGGATCGGCGGTTTGACGGTACTAGTGAACTGCCTATCTATTTACAATGGAAACTCTAAACCAAACTTTTAAACTAAAAGAAAACAAATGTTTTTTCTATTAATACTTTAGAATGGCAATAAACAATACTCGGCCCTTTGCAACGCGGCCGGCGATCTTGTTTCAGAAACACGAAGCATGACGTTGTGAAATTCAACGACAAATTATTTCATCCGTACTCAGGCAAAATCTTATTCAGAAATACGTTATTTTAATGAAAACACAACATACTTTCACGTCAGAGTATAAATAGAAGCCATCGTCCTGCTTGCCTTTGTTACTTACAGGTTTAGGAATCGGACAGTGTAGTAGTGGCTAATGTTAGTACTTGACAACACGACGTATTTCGAAATGCTTCTGTTGTAAACGTCCCGGCCTCTGATCCCTATTAATATAGGTTTTACGATAAGAATTGAGCTCACCATTTCAAGATTTTATAAAAGATTACGCCACTTTCAGCTTTTTCTCATCACTGTTTGATATGCATTTTGAGACCGTTCCAGATGAATTAAAGTTGGGAGTCAGTTTTTTTTGTGCGATGAAAACGTAAAAAATAAATCTGGTGATACCACACTTTTTGACTTCTATAAACCATAGATTACTAACGTTAGCCATTAACCTCGTGATAAGTTTCCAGTACTCTGTGAACATGTGTTACAAATGATAAACATTTTTGGAAGTACCTTCATCTGTGAACAGTGCTTTTCAAAGATGAATATTGTGAATAGTGCACAGAGAAATCGAATCGATGTTGAAAGTTAAGAGCGCTGTCTTCGTGTTGCACATTCCCCCAAGTATCTCCAGATATTAACATTTTCTTCACGATTAATTAGTATCAGTTTTCTCAATGAAGTTTTTATTTTCTCCTCGGGCAGTGGTGAACGGTGCATAAACAAATGCAAGATGAAAAACAAATGTAATTGAAAAAACTTAATGTTGTGTTCCGTTTATTTTAGTCAGGTTTATTATGAGGCAGAAGTAAGGACTTATTAGGTACGATTAGTTTCAAACTTTGTGCCATTCAGTTTTTTAAAAAAAGAAGAAATTATTATAGGCGTGGTATTGGTAGTATTAAAGACAAGGTATTAACACCGACATACAGTTTATACATATATTACAGTACATGGTATAATGTGTCCCGCAGACGTTTTTTCTCTTGATTTGGCCTTACTCCCTTAAAGGTTGCTGACCACTGCTGTAGAAGATTTAACAAATGAGCTATTTTTTTTTTGGCAGGTTATACTTTTTTCCTAGTCTGTGGTACTGTGCCATCAATTTGTTGAGGAAATTGAATTCTTGTATTTCCATATGAAACAGGCGCTCTAACCACTTTACCATGAAAATGCTGAGTGCTGAGTCTTTGTATATCAGGCAGAGAGCAAAGCGGCTTGCATGCTGAGTTAAACGCCATGCTGTGAAGACATGTAGGTGTGGTACAATACATTTTTATCCTCAGCCCTACACTGAGCCATCAGCTTCATCCTCTGGCCATTTTACTTATGGAGAAAGAGTCTCCAGAACTCATTCATTAGGAGGCTGGAAGGGTTCAAAGCCAATCAAAATGTAAAGCTAAAAAAAAAAAAATTGCACCAAGTTTTCAGGCTTTTGACTTAGTGCAATTGAGATCTTCATTTTCTGGGATGTGTTCTGTCACTGGGTATTTGTTGCCCGGAATTTTGAGACCTCATCTTCAAGTGTTGGATGTCCAGTGTTGCTGGACCAATATCTCAGAAAACTATGTGGTTCTCTTGAGAAATGAACCTTAGCTGTCTCTTCTGTAGCCTATCACTGAGTTATTATGGCTCATGTTTTGTTGCTTTTTTGTATTTTAGGAGTGAGCTGACGCTGAGTCTTGTGTTACTGCAGCTTTAAGTTGGTCAAATGTACTAGACAGGATGATGGATGAGTATGGAGCATTGGTGGAATGATAAGGGGTAGGGAAATACTGAAGTGCTAAGTGAAAACTCTGCCTCATTGCCACTTTGTTCACCACATTTTCTATGTATACTATACCCTGAAATTGAACTCAGGTCATGTTATGAACACATCTTCTAGTGATACAGTTGCTGCAGCAGTGATGACATGGTCTGATCTTTTGGAACATGAAAGGGCACAGTGCAAAGTGTGAATGCTTTTGCTATGTGTTGAAAGCCACTAATTTTGAATGATTGCATTTTCTTTGTACAGGTGAGATTGCTATAAGAGTATTTCGAGCATGCACAGAACTGGGCATACGTTCAGTAGCGATCTATTCAGAACAAGACAAGATGCACATGCACAGACAAAAAGCAGATGAATCGTATCTTGTGGGAAAGGGCCTACCTCCTGTACAGGCTTATCTCAACATTCCTGAAATCATTCGAATAGCCAAGGTTTGTATTTTCTAATATAGAGTAATCAATTAGCTTACTCATTGTAAAAAGTATTAAATAAATATTGTATTATGTAACATCACATGTTTGTTTTATTTTTTGAGTAAGGTAAACTTGATTGTGTGTCAAAGCAACACATTTTGAAGGTGTGTAGGGGTAGAGATAGTAAAACTTCATGTGTTCTGTGAATAGTAGATATTGACTATTGTACCCACTGATTTAGTGAAAGAAACTTGCCTCTCAGGAACTGAACTCTGATCCTCCTGCCCTTTTCCCAGAGGCTCCCAACCCTGTTTTGGGGTCAAGAAACAAGTAGCCAGAATGTCAGATATTTTTAGACACATGAATCCAAATTATAAAGAAATATAATCTATTTCATAAATGCTTTTGACTTACAGATGAACTTCAATACATAAATGTGGTCTGACATATTCACTGGGAATGGCTGCCGGCTGGACTGTCCTGGTTTACGAATTTTATCACCAGATATTTTTTAATGTGTCTTTATATGATCGTTCGAAATAATGAACTCTGAATGCCTGACTAGAGTGATCTGACCAACATCTGAGAAGTGTGCTCACCTTCACACTTGACAGTTCCTTTGTTTCTTTTATTTCTCAGTAATTTTAGTTCATTTTGTAGTAATATGTATAAGATCGTTCACATTCCAAGTTGTTGTAACATCTAACACTCTTCCTATCGACATTTGCATGTCATAACTTTCTTTTCCCACAGGAGAATGATGTTGATGCCGTTCACCCTGGTTATGGCTTCCTATCAGAACGTTCAGATTTTGCTCAAGCTTGCATTGATGCTGGTTTGCGATTTATTGGTCCAACTCCAAAAGTTGTGGAGCAGATGGGAGACAAAGTTGCTGCACGAAAGGCAGCCATTGAAGCAGGTACAGATGTTTAGAGGTACAGTTCTTCAGGTACAGGAATTGTTGAAATATGAGTGTGATGCTTAGGTGTGTAGTTCTGTGTTCAGGCTTCACCAAGAAAGTAGTGTTGATATTCACCCATTTTAGGTGTTGATGTTTATATAACCTTTGCATGGCACTGAAGTATAAAAACAGTACACAGAATATAATGCTGTGCTGTCTGACCATGATAGATTCTTTACTTGGACAATGCAATTTGCTGGGCAGTGATATTGCAGGGGGTGGGGAATGAAGCCACTGCCCTAGGTGGCATGATGTGAGGGGCTGCAATGAGTATTTTAAATAAAAAATTTGATGCTCGTAACAGATTTTAAATTACTGAACCACATAAAATTAAATACACTGACTTATTGTGATTCTGTTTCCCTTCATAATTTGGATTAGGGGCCGTCATTGTGAATACTTGCCCTAGACGTCAAGAACCTAGTATAGCTGGCCAAATCTCTCCGCTTGTGGGAATATTACATGTAGTGGCCAAAGGCTTAAGTTTAGGTCTACCGACTCGGTTGTAACAGCAATGGTATGACAGTCATAATGTGTTTATTAACACTGCTTATTTTGTTGTTTTACACATAAGGTTTATCTGCTAAAAACATTTAGAGTCAGTTGTGTATGGCACTGTAATATTTCATCACCACAATTCCTGATTGGCATTGCAGTCTGTTACATCATGCAACTTGCTGGTACAAAGTATGAGAATGAAGTCTCAATTTTCACATTCTGGGATAGGATCAAGACTCCTGCCTTCCTAACTTGTGGGGGGGGATTTCATCCAATTCCCTGCCATATTATTTAGTATTCCTTTGTTGTCACTGAATTTACCAAGGCACTGAGGTACAAACCCTTAGCTAAGGTTGGTTTAAGCTCGCTTCATGACAATACTGTCACCAAACCTACAGCATGGCCTGCAGATGAGAAAGTGTCTATCAGCCTCTAGGTCCAACCCCTTGCTATGAACACTGCCCAAAAGAGAAACATAGACTTAAACTAACTAAAAAATTCTGATCCAGTATGCCACTGTCCATTGTATGCATCAGTATACTGTTTTGCTCCAGTTCTAAAGGTTTTGAAGTTGGGTGAAAAGGGTGAAGTAATTTATCTAGACACTAATTTACCTATTTGTGAAGCATAACTCTGACCTGGTCTCGAACCATGGATAATTGATCACACTAGCCATATCATGACATTAGGCTTAGAGTCCGTTAAGCATCTGTCCTGATGATGTGTGTGGACAAGGCTGATGAATATCTTTTGCTGCGATACAAACATGAGGGATTTCTCCTGATCGTGATCAATTCTTTACTTGAAGAGTACAGTTTTAATATTTGTTTTCTCGAGGTATGTTCCTGTACGCGTTGCTTCTTCCCTTGCTGTCTAACTCTGATAGAGTTGTGTTAGTGCACTGTTGAAATGTGAACAAGAGCCAAGGCTTGTATTTCTCCCTTCTGTATACATAGTTGCAAAGAAGTATAAATGTATTCCTTTAAGGTGTTCCTGTGGTTCCTGGCACTCCTGGTCCTGTAACTACATCAGAAGAAGCCATGGAGTTCTGTCTTAAGTATGGCCTACCTGTTATATTCAAAGCTGCATATGGAGGAGGTGGCCGTGGTATGAGAGTGGTTCGAAAGATGGAGGTGTGTAAAGTTATTAACATTCATGGTGAATTTCCCATTTAGTGAGGTTGAAGGAATGGAAATATTTAAATTTCAAAATTTGTAGGTTCTTTGTGCCACAAGCATGAAGTCAGAGCAGCTGTTACATCCATAAACATGAGAATTTAGATCTGAAACTGCTGAATGTATTGGGTAATGGTTGTCTGGCATCATTAATTTTGTTTATGCTACTTCATGTAGCTATTAAACCATAAATTATCATTGTTCTCAAAAATGAAATAATTTGTCATTCAAAAATAGGTACATAACTTTTATTTAAAATATCTTCAATAATAATAAAACAAAATACAGAAAAGGTTTACAGGGGAAGAGTTGAAGAGTGCTGCATGTGTTCTAGGCCAACTGGATTGGCCACATTTTGCATAAGAACTTCCTTTTGAAGTACGTTATTGAGGAATGACAGGAAGAAGCATAGAAGGAATGAGAAGCTGAGGAATAGAGCACTGCTGGATGACGTTATTGGAAAAGAGAAAATGGAATTTGAAAGTTGGAAGCACTAGGTCGCATTCTGAGGAGATCTCACTTTGGAAGAGGCTCTGGATCTGTCACAAGTCAGACTGTACAGTGATTATAGACTTTCCTTATTAGTTGGAGCTGAATGGTCATCTTTATGCTCAGTAATTTTCCTACTAGGGAAAAAGCCTTGTGTATATCTTGCATAGACCACCATGAGTAAGTGGCCTTTTCCTCTGTCTATATAAACTATTCTTTTTTTCACATTTTTTTAGGAAGTACAAGAAATGTTTGAACGAGCAAGTTCAGAGGCAAAAGCAGCTTTTGGAAATGGTGCCATGTTTATTGAGAAGTTCGTAGAACGACCTCGTCACATTGAGGTTCAGCTAATGGGAGACAAAGCCAATAATGTTGTTCACTTTTATGAGAGGGATTGTTCAGTACAGAGGAGACATCAGAAAGTTGTGGAAATTGCTCCGGCACCTAAGTTAGACAGTAAGGTAAGATGCAGTGTTTTGTGAATAAAGACCCATGTTAGAAGACCAATGAAAGCAAGAAACAGGTTATTTCAATGTGGAATGCATGTTTAGTTTTCTAGTAAAAGAGTAACTTTGTGTAGATTTCTCCAATAGGCCACTTTTGAAATGAACTTTGAAATATTGAGGACGTAACTTGAGAAAATCAAATTAATTGTATTTAAAAAGATATGACATTAGCAGCATTGGTCGTGTCTACAGTTTCTCCACCCTCCTAGAACAGCAGTCATCATTCTGTATAGCTGTGGGCACCTAGGTGGTTTCTGAGAGCAATTTGAATACCTTCAAGAAATGTCTGTAAAATTTTCTTATTTGTTCACTGATTATCATGAAGTGTGTTGTGATTTTTCACTCTACAGACGAAATTTCTGCTCAGCATCCAATATTTCTAAATATTTAAGATTGTGTTCAGATGTTAAACTAGTTGTAGGGTTGGGGTGTAAATAATGGTAGGTGAACATTTTTAAGATAATTATTTGTTAGGTGTGTCCATGTGATGGAGTGTAGTACTGGAACTGCTTTAGAAGTTAGAACAGAATGTTCAAAGCTATTCATAATCTAATTATTTGATTTCACACCTTTTTCATTGTAGATTCATAAGGTGCCTCCTGTAAATTATAAGCATCTAGCTTCCTGTAATCAAAATAGGGTTGACAGTTGCTGTCGGGGAAACACCCATTCACTGCACTCAGCACTGGAGCCACTAGAAAGAAATACATGTGGTTGTTTAACATTGCTTTTAACAGAGTGTTATAGTGTGTGTTAAATGGTGATAGCAGTCACCTACAGTGTTACATTTACTCATTTAAAAACAGTTATTTGCATAAACAATGCACATTAAAGCACATGTCTGCATAAGTATACTAGGCCTAATGATAAACTTAGTTACAATGCACTGCAAGCACAAAGCAATCTTGACTGTATATTAACATGCAACATGTTAACTTGTGCTGTGATTACCCTTCCATCTAAGCAAAGTCCACTTGATTTACAATGCACTTATACAACAAAGATACATCATGTATAAATGAAACACACTTTTCCAGATCGTCTCTAAAGAAGCCTCCATTTGTTTTTGTTCTAATGTAGTTTGTTACATTAACACTAATGTGGCTGGAAAGGGCTGTAGAACTTTAATACAATTTCATGTCCATATATAGCTGATTTCCTTACACTTACGGAATTTTGTGTAGGTGCGAGACAGAATTACGGAGCAGGCTGTTACCTTAGCCAAGCATGTTGGCTATGAGAATGCAGGCACAGTAGAGTTCCTAGCAGATGAATCTGGCAACTTCTACTTTATTGAAGTGAATGCTAGGCTGCAGGTGGAGCATACAGTCACCGAAGAAATAACTGGGTATGTTTCATTGTGCGATCATAAGGCACCCTGACTGACTGATTAGCATTGAGTTCGAGCCTTTATGGTCCTGATGCACCTAGGCCTTATAGATGAGCCCTTTGTTCCCCATAATCTGATACCAGCTCAGGAGAGCCCTGTTCGTTGCTAAAGTTCCAGATGGCTGCCAGACTTAAAATGTTAATGTTCTCTGGGTCCAAGAAAGGAACCTAGATACACTTTCCTTTTCTCTCAGAAATTCCCAGCAAGTGAATCCCCTCCAGGTTCCCCAATAGGGCCCCTATGGAGATACCCACTTACAGGGCATTTTACATCTCTCTTGATATATCTCTTTATCTCAAAGGCCTTAAGAAAAGAGCATCTGTTCATGTTCCCCACAAGTGGGTCCCCTATGGAAACAGATGCCCATTACAGAGTCTTATTTAACATATCTTTCTGGGTCCCCAGTAAAGGAGCCTTCCCTCCATGTCCCCCTCATGTAGTCCCCTCAGAGAGAGAGGCCCCATTCCTAGAGCCCTTCATTCATCATTCAAAGTTCCGGGTGTATGAGCCCCCCCCCCTCCTCATTTCAGGTTCCCCTCGGACATAAAGGGGCCCCTGTGCAGGGAGATGCCCGTATCCAGAGCCTTTCTTAACATATCTTCCAGGGTCCCCAGTAAAGGAACCCTCCCCAGAGGCCCTCCACACAGAGCTTCAGAGAGAAACACTCCATTCCTAGAGCCCCCTTCATCCATCTCTCAAAGTTCCTAGTAGAAGAGCCCCCTTCCAGGTTCCCCATTGGGGCCCCTATTGAAATAGTTGCCCGTCTCCAGAGCCTTTTCTACCTGTCCTTCAAGGTCCCCAGCAAGGGAGCCCTCCCTTCAGGTTCCCTTCACAGAGCTCCCATAGAGAGACACGCTCCACATCCAGAGCCCCTTTCAACCATTTCTCAAAGTCCCTGGTAGACAAGCCTACTCCAGGTTGCCCAACTGAGCCCCCATGAAGAGAGATGCCCATCTCCAGAGCCTTCCTTTCATAGCCTACAGGGTCCCAAGCAAAGGAGCACCCCCCTCCCTCCCCCTTTCAGGTTTCCCTAACAGAGCTCCCATAGAGAGAGTTGCTCCATAAACAGAACCCTCCTTCAGCTAATTCTCCAAGTTTCCAGTAGACAGACCCCCCTCTCAGGTTCCCCAATGGGGCCCCTACAGGGAGAGACACCCATCCCTGAATGTTCTTCCACACATAAGCCCCTGGCATATGAGCCCTATTTCAGGTTTCCCAATGAGGCCCCCATGGAAAGAAGTGCCCATCTCCAGAGCTTTCTTTTATGCCTCCACATTTCCCTAACAGAGCTCCCATTAAGAGAGATGCTCCATTTCCAGAGCCCTCCTTCCACTATCTCTCGCAGTTCCCTGTAAACAGATCACATTTCATCCTATACCTTTTGGTGCTACTGTATAAACATTTTACTTTCCTCAATTCTTAAGAGCCAAGCTACCAGTTTTTCCCAATAAATGTCACACAACCATCTTGTCCTTTTTCAGTATGGTGCATAGTGAAGTGACTGCCTCTTCCCCTCCATTAAATTTTTGCACTTTGAAGTTCTGAATTTCCTTTAGTATACAGTTCAAAGTTTCAGCAAAATATGTTGCCAGACATAGCTGAAATTCTATTGCATCATTGAAACTGCAGTGTTGTATTTTGTACTGTTCCGTTTTTCAAGGAATATCAGTTTTTATAAGATTTGAAAGGAAAAAGTAACAAGAGGCTGAAAAAATTTTGTTTTGAAGAACTTCATGTTTTTTAATCGCCAGATATTATAGGCAATGAAGGGGGATGAGATGGGTGGGGATATGGAATGACTATGGGAGAGAAGATAAATGATTACAGGGTTTTGTTGGAAAATTTGATGGAAAGAGACCACTTGGAAGACTAAAGCATAATTGGGAGGATATTATTAAAATGGATTATGAAGAAATGGGGTGGAAGGGCATATTCTGGATTCATCTGCCTCAGAACAGGAATAAGTTGCAGGCTGTTGTGCACATGAAAATGAACCTCAGGTCCCATAATCTGTAAGGAATTTCATTACTCGTTGAGGGCCTATTAACTTCTCATGAAGGACTGCAGTCCATGTGTTCATGGAGTAAATCAGTTCGTTGGTCATGTATCACCAGAAATTTGTCCCAGCAACATTAGTGATACTGTGTATGAACACCCATCTTCAAGGCATCAAAAATGATAACTCTTTTGTACACAGAAATTGGCATTATTTTTGTGGCCTGTTACCAAGTCTTTACCTCTGCTTCTGTGTCATACAGTTTTGCAATATGTGTATGAAAAGAACTTGTATCCTTCCTACCTTCTGTAAAACTTTTTGTTGCCTTCACTATTCACATGTCATTTTCTCTGAGATAGAGCAAAATGTGCCTGTTGGCTGCCTGTTACAGTGCACATTTAATTTGAAAGCTACAGTATTCGAAATCCCCACCTGTTTATTACACATACCATTAAGAGAACAAGTTTATTTTTGGTAGACATTATCACTGCATTGTACTTGGAAACACATGCTGCTGGACAGCCAGTGTACTGAAAAAGAAAGCTTAATTTCTTTCCCTCCAAGGATCAGTCTTCGTAACCACTGTTACCACAACAACAAACACCAGAATCGCAGTTGCCTGAAAGGTTATATTAACACACTTTCAGAACATAAGAACCATGAGAATTTTATACAATATTTTCCATGGATAAAAGCGTGTCTTATGTTCCAAATATGTGGTACTGTAAATTCCTGTAATCATGAAGAGGTAAATTGAGAGGCATTTGTAACCACATAAGCAGTAACTTGAATTTAAGAAATACTGTACAAAGATTAAGTTCTTTTCAGAAAATAGTGGTCTGAATGATTAGCTGATTGGAATAAGCAATTGCAGTTTGCAACAATTGTATCTGCTGAAGGATTGGTGTTAACCACAGAAGCAGTTGCATAAATTATAACCTGTCTTATTTTGTCATGGTTTATAACAAATAAAGTTCTGCTGTTATTGCATTCAGTATGCATGAAATCGGCCATGCTTATGTGTGTGTATAGGATATTCATAAGATATGCGTACGTACGTGTGCGTTCATGTATGTACATATGCTGCTGCAATGTGGCTAATTATCTGGGAAGGACCCTAACAAATCAAAATTTTATGGATGAAGAAATTATGAGCAGATTAAATACAGGGAATGCCTGCTTCCATTCGGTTCATAACACTAGTCAGCATTGTAAATGTTTCAGAAGAAAGAAAGTAGCAGATATTTACCAGTTTTGGGGTGCTGAAGACAAATATGAAAATTAAATTTTTAATTGCTTCTGGTTTCAAAGATCTGGGGTGGGTCCCAATTTGTACACTTTGCACTGCTTTTTGGTACTGAGCGGCTGTAAGCAATGTTGTGGCAACCCTTAGTATGACGTGAGTGATGCCATCATCACTCAGGCATTGCGTTGATCACTTGGTGTTCATCAGAAGGATGAAGCAGTGCAGGGGGCAAAGTGGATGATGCAGTGAGCTCCCGGATATTGAAACAACCAACCTGTTGCATTTTAGTTCCTTGGAGGGAGCTGCATTGTACATCCCTGTGCTACTTATTTCAGAAAGTCTTCTTTCACAGTGTAACATCTTTATAAAATGTCACGCAGTCGTTTCTTGGCCAAACCTCAAGAAGGATCTAGGAAGTGTGTCATCCCCGTTGTGTGTGTGAAACTAGGAGAAGGTATGTAGTCAAACACAACTTAATCACTGAGGTGTATTTAATGAATGTGATGGAAAACAACTACATGTTTCGGCC
>Ga0123354_10005895_pt1 | contig 18003 bp, 10 predicted proteins | sample TergutLab28metaG_2_FD_97872 | JGI IMG/M metagenome (GOLD analysis project Ga0123354, IMG submission 97872) | Labiotermes labralis P4 segment gut microbial communities from Petit-Saut dam, French Guiana - Lab288 P4 | ecosystem: Host-associated > Arthropoda: Insects > Digestive system > Gut ...
AAGCTTTTTTATCTGTAAATTCATGTTGAAGTAATGTAGATCCTGCAACGGATATAACAACAGGTGAGTTCTTGAGAATTGACTTATTTCAGTATAACAAAATTTCACTATAACAAATTAATTCCTGAGGTCCCCAAAATTTCGTTATACTGGTATTCTACTGTATTTAATAATGACATAAATAACAGTCAACACTACTAAGTGTATATGTATATTACTGGTGCAACACATTTTGATCTTTCTAACAGGCAGTTAAGATTTAAATAAAAGGTTTAAAATCTATGTCAAAATATAAAATATTGATAAAATTATTTGAGATGAATTGTGTTCATATGCTGTGTATATGGTGACACCATCCAAGCAGAGGAGGAGGAGGAGGAGGAGTAGGAGGAGATGGTGGTGGTGGTGGTGGTGGTGGTGGTGGCGGCGGCGGCGGCGGCGGCGTGTCTGCTGGTCTTGCTGTACAGAGAAACTTAACATTTTATGTTTGTAAATTGGTTTAATGTCCTACGTAATATATCCTTCAAAGAACACCTCCCTGAAGATGGTCACAAAAAGAGGTGCCCAAAACATGTACGAGGCTATGCTGTTTATAACACAACAAATTTACATATTTATATACGCACTTGTTGGTTTTGTTTCTCATAATGAATCATCAGTGCATGGCCATGAATCATTTAAAACTAACAGCCACAATTCTGCTGCTACATAAATTTGCCATCAAGGACTACAAATCCTCCCATCAGGAAGTAGCACTATGGCATATAAAGATGCTGCAAAATATGTAACAAGAGAGTGCTGACAGAATGCTGCAAACAGATAAATTCTGCACAAGAGACATTTGTCTTACTAGAGGCTGTGATTTTAAGCTCATGAATACCAGTTCTATGCAACAAACTCTCATTTATTTAAGATGCTCAGAACCAAAAATTCTGGCTTCACACTACACAGTTTCAAATTATAAGATTTTTGCAGTGCACATTAATCCGTAATGTGGCCGGCTAAAATATCAACGTCATGTAGTAATTTGTGATGTTTACCTTAATTCGGTAATAAGATCACCTAATGTGTTCATTTTCTAAACACCTATATGCTATGTAATACAGTTTACATCAAAACAGAAGCAAGCAAACTGACATTTGTAGCAGTGGTGCTCAGTGCTTTTACAAAAAAAGCAAATTGTTATACAGGGTCTGCCAGTGAATTGGGCGATTTGGCAACGGTGTTTTCCTATTTTCAGCGTGAGCGGTGAAGGGGAATGATGCTGCCAGGCGGCGTGGCCGTGAATAGCGTTCAGTTTGAAATGGAGTCGTGGGCTGGTGCACAGCGTGCTTTCGCCGTAAAATCATTTTATAAGAACGACAATAGCTACGTTGCCGCCCAACGTGAATTTCACAAGAAATTCGGGATTCATCAAAACAGTAAAGTGCCGTCAGCTCATGCCATAAAGACGTGGGTAAACAACTTTGAAGAGACCGGCTCAACTGTTAAGAAGAAAGGTGGTAGTGTTAAAACAGTTCGCACCCCACAGAACATTGACGCTGTGAGAGCATCATTCGAACAAAGTCCTCGCCAGTCGGCTGTGCGTCATTCCAAGAAACTGGGACTGTCAGAAAGCAGTGTCAGGCATACAAAAACCATTGCACAGTTCTAAAGTAACGGTGTGGTGTGCTGTTGCAGTCTTCGCCATTATCGGTCCTTACATCTTTGAGGACGAATGTGGAAATGCTTGCACTGTGACCTCCGAGCGTTAAGCACACATGTTACAGGACTTCTTCATTCCTCGTCTCCAAGGTCTTCCAGTAAACAAAACCACTTACTTTCAACAAGATGGGGCTATAAGTCACACTGCAAAAAATGCAATGAACATTTTGCACCCACTTTTTCCTGGACATCTCATTTCCAGATATGGCGACACTGAATGGCCAGCAAGATCACCTGACTTATCGGTGTGTGATTTTTAGAATGATGTGTTGTGTTTTTTTATGTTCTGTGTTATGTTTCAAGACCACTGATTCACTTATTTCTGCAAATGCTAAAGTATGTACTTCCTTATAAACGTAACTGTCTCATGATATCCAATACTTTTAATTTTTTTAACGCTTAAAAATCGCCTGATTCGCTGGCGGACCCTGTACATGTCAACCATCCAGAAAATAACACAACACAGTAGGCTTAGAACATCCTGGCACCATCTGGCATGGGTGAGTGCCATCCTATCAGGAGCATATTTAGAACCTCTAATTTCTTCCTCAATGTCAGTGCTACAAGCTTTCTTTTTCACCCTTGCATCTTCACTTGCCTTCAATGCCACTACTGATCTCTGATGGATGTCAATACTCAAAACATAAGTCAAAAACACCTGTAAAAATACATGCACTTTGGACTGTAACAATGGAAATGGACTGAAATCACACAGGATGACAATGTGTTTGGACAATAACGTTGCAACTCCTTTTTTGTCGAGCGTCACTTGCCATCACTTGCCAGTTTTGATACTGGCCTATCAGGAGCGCTGGACCATCAGTACTTACATTTTACTGTACATAAAATTATTCAATTTTTAGTAACCAAACCACTGTAACATAGCTTCAAATTAAAAATTAACTCTATTTTGAACTAACTGAACTAAGAGTACACAAAATACTATGTTTAAAACTGGGAATGTCACATGCTTTAAATTATGTGGCATTTTGAATTCAATGATTTTGAATTAATGAGGTTTCACTGTAATACGTGCCACTGTAAAATGATATACTCACTTGTGGGTCAAAACATATCTCAAGACATGTAAAAACACATCAGCTACATGGCTCACGTACGGCATGACAAAATGTACAACACAGAATATCAAATGTTTTATAGAAAATAACAGCTAGTTTTAATGCAGTGTGACATGAGTATGAATGCTGGTAGACTTGGCATTAGCACATTCTCACTTTTCATGTGGACACACAGTCAAATGATGATAAATCATACAAACTGCATAACTTTTTCAAAAGAATGAAAAATGATGATGTGTTTGCTCCTGGTGGCTGAGTTTATACCGCACATAAATTGTTTGATACATCGAACTGCATGTCTGTAATCCAGACATGTTGTAGGAGCAACTTAACACATGCCTTAATGGCAAGACGCCTAACTAATGAAAATAAATTTCATGTCTCTCACCATGCCTATAATAATTAACACAGAAATAAAGAGTTTCATAGATAACTGCAAAGCATGTTTATAACCGGCCTCCATGAAAAATTTCACACAGATAGGCCAACAGTTATCACTGGAAGCTAAATACAAATTCTGCCAGTCCACCAAACTGTTCTGTTACATTCTACAAGAGAAATACCTGAATAAAACTTGGATATTTTTTGACTACCAATTACACTACATACATAATGAACCTACATCACTGTTGCTTTCACTTTATAATTTCACATGGCTGCCAGGTTAGTCATACTAATGGTACACAAATGAAAGCAGAAAAATGAGCTGGTATCTAGTGGCATGATGTTCATACCATGTTGCAAGAAAAACCATCATTCACTTTAAAAAGTACCGTATTAGGGGGAAGAGGCACGCGGATATACGGACAGACATCATTATAACATCAGCTCATCTTTGAAGGAAAGCAGGCTACAAACACACTTCACTCTAAGAATAAAGGACATGCAGTTTTCAGGTATAGCGTGCATTAGTACAACCCACTTACATGCTCAAAATTTGCTTCCTTTATGCATCAGTAATAGGGTCTAGATGGGGATTCGTACGTAATTCTGTTGAATTAATTCTGCAGGTGTTGTAGAATTCTTATATACCCTGTCTCTAAGTCAATTTAAGGCCACATCACTGTATGAGAACAGCTAATAAAAATTGAAATGAATACCTTTTAATCTTCTCAGAATATAATTTTGCATTTACACAGATAGCTCGCAGGTCCCAGAGGGGCTGTACAATGCACACAAAACACTTCCAATCGTCAGCCTCGATGTCGACAAGCAAGGAACGACCAAGATTTCGCTTGATGCAATTCTACAACAGATAATATAAGCATACTGCTATAAAGACACATCACAGTTCACAAATTTTAATTAGTAAATAATTTTTATGCATACATAATTTTCATTCTTAAAAACATCTAACTACACACAACTACCCAAGTCAGTCTATTTATCACTGCTCACATCAGTCTCCCTACGCACCACTACCCATGTCAGTCTGACTCATACCAGCAACAGAAACAAAGCTATCAAACAGCAACAACTTTAGCTCTGTTGATTCATACATAAGTTACAGACACTGACCAGGAGTCAGAGGAAGGTTCTGATGATGACTGCTTTACCACATTCTCTTTCAATTATGCTTCACAATTCAAGTCCAATGAAGAGTGTTCACAGCATGTACATAAAGTTCTTTACTTGTAAATTTGCTACTGAATGCCACATTTATATGCTTAATATTAAAAAAAAAATCAGTTCAACTAGTTATGAGTGAAATACATACACTCAGAAAAACCACCTCTATTTAAACATTGATACTACAAAAAAGAGAAAAACATGTCATAAATGCACAAATGTATTACACAGCATTTTCCAGACACCAAACTACATCTAAATCAGTAAACCTGCACATTGACAGAACTGCAAAAGGCATTTTTTAAAATCAAAATCAACTTCTATGCTTAACCTTCAGCCAACAGATTTAAATGCCAACAGCTGCATACATATGTGACACAGTACCACAAATACCACAACACCAGATTATTACATCACATCACAACAAACCTAGAAGTAGATAATAATTTCTTTGAAATCTCACACTCATTCATATTTCTTATAATCTGTAACCAGCAAAATTTGAAAAAGTGCATCTGACATGGAATGTGTTTTGATTTCCTCTACAACTTTACACAAAAATTTCTCAAGCCAAGGAGAATTCAGTGAGAAATCATAAATTTATGTAGGCCTTCATGTAAAGTGCCTGTTATTCTTGTCAGATTTTAACCAAACATGAATTTTCTAGACAGATTTTAGTAAAAGTCTCCTGTATAAAATTTCATGAACATCTCTTCCATGGGGGCAGAGTTCTACCATATGGAGAGACTTGGAGAAGTTAAAAATCCCTTTTTCCCCACCCAACTTCATGGACACACCTAACAACCACAGAACACAAATCAGTCAATAGCTTGCTCACAAGCAACAAAAGATATGCATTTACTGATTGAGGTAGTTTGACCATCAAGAAAGAATAACGGTTGCAGAGCCTTTTACATGTACTCAATGTGAAACGCTTTTATCAAGGTGGGGGGAGTCCAAAGCAGGAAAATTATTTACATGAGACTCTCCATGTGGGAAAATCTAACATTATTCTTATGGCCATTTTGTTGGTAAACCATATACCTAACCTCTTAAACGGAAAAACTACTGAAGTTAGACAACTCTCCAGAACCATACCATACCATAACTTTTCCTGATTTTGGTTTCAGGATACAGCTAATTTTTACCAACATTTATTCCCAACCAATTTCCTTGCTAGTTCTAAAAGAACTTCTGTAAAAGGTAACAATAAAGTTGTATCTGTGATTAATTATACCTTCAAAACATATGAGGGAATGAAAGTATGGCCCCATGCGTTCCTAACGTTAACACCTGAAGGACTTGAGCAGCAAGCTTCATGCCAAGCCACGCTACCCCTCTAAAAATACTCCAGTACCCACCACTGAGAAGGTTGTGATAAAAAAAAAATTCAGCACCTCCCTTTAGTCAGCAGTAACACTTATACATTTATATCTAACAAAGTAACACAGTGTGCATATATCCCAGTACATGATTTACACTATTCAGTTAAAATCTTCTTCATTTCTTCAACTTCCTTAGAAGAAATATAAGAAATCAGTTCAGTTAACGCATTAGCATTACCTTGCAGAAAGCACTGCAGCACCCTGAACAGCAATACAGCATACCTCCCTGCCCACACCAGCGGCAGTATTTATCTGAGCCATCATCATCCGCTGAGAAATTTCCATCACCATAGAAGTCAAAACATTGCTAAAAAGAAAAACATTTTACATCAAGTGTGATTTGAAGTTTTCACAGCATTGTTGGTAAAGATTCGAGTCTTCTGGGACATGACGCCATGTTTGGCAATTTGTTGGTGGCGTTTCAAACATACCACCTCCATCTTCAGGGTAGTCCAAAATGAACACATTGCATGGGAGATTTAGTTACATTAAATGGGAAACAGCAGGTTCAGCAATGTTTGCAGCAAGCCAATAGGAGAAGATGTATTATGGGGGAGGGTGAAAATCGCTCTATGCAACCTATACCTCCTCCTGTTCTGTTTGCCTGCTACAGGTACTGTTAAACCTGCTGTTTTCCTACATAATGCAACTAATTCTCCTGAGAAACTTACTGTTCTTTGACTACCCTGAAGACAGAGACAGTAAGCTACTATGAAATGTTGCTAACAAATTACCAAACAAAAACAGTGTTATATCCCAGAAAATTCTAATCTTCATTTTGCATTAAAACCGTGACTTTCTTAAATTAAGATAGAGTTCTTTTGTTATCAGATTTATGACATAATTCAATCAAAATCAACATATCCAAGGGAATTCTTGTCCATAATGTCAAGAACTAGTACTTCCCTCCATCATACTGACACAAATTGATAAGAACATACAAAATTTCTAGTATGTAATAAAGAATGAGATGTTTAGTGACAAAAAAACAAACACATGAGCTCAATTCAGGAGGCAAGTTCAGTTCTGTTACTTTCCAAAGAGCTCTCAAAATGATCTCATTTTCCATGCATGACCTTACTGTCATTCGTGGATAACCATCTTTTTCTTATGTTACCAGACCTTACACAAAGGCAAAAAGCTGTTTGGAAATTTTAAACCCTCACTCCAGACCTCTTGGACCTCGTTTTGGTAAACCAGGCCCAGTTTCTTCGGCACTATGCGCAACTTCCAAGTGTGATGCTCAAAACTGAATTTTTGGCTACATGATGAGTAATATAATTTGTAAATTAGTGTGTGTGTGTGTGGTGTTTTCCCTAAGCAAGACTCTTGAGACTAATTTTCTGGGCATCCCATGCATAGTTTCAGAAACAAAATATCAATACATCACCTTGAATTGTCCTTTCAAAAATTAACAAATAACGTACCGACACTTTCTGGCTATCACTATCACTTTCCAAGATACAGGCAATAACAGCTGGATGGATGTACGAAGTCCCTGACGGACTCAATAAATTTTATAAACAAGCAAGCATGTCCATACAAAAAATATGCACCGCAATTTCAGGTACAGTAGTCTTTTTAAATTCAATGTTGCCTTTTCTGCTCCTAAATGTGAATTCTACTTGAGGGTGCTCCCTGTATCCAGTAATGATTCTAATTTCAGTTCAGGTATTCACCAAGTCAGTGTTAAAAGTATTCTAGCAAGGGTACTAGTGTGGGTTTTGCCCATATCCTAGCAACAGTGTTAGTTAGGATTCGTCCCCATTTTGCAGAAGGAACCTACTTTAGAATTTCCCCCCAGATGATGGGTTTGCATGCAAGTAACAGAAACATTAACAATTTTCCCAAGTTACCTTCACCAAAACAAACAGCACCAGCATAGTCTGCATTTCCTCCACACCTTAACAATGAAGCTCGATAAGATTTTCCATGCACATAACATTAACCACTCTGTAAGTTTCCCTTCAACACAACTATTGTATTGACAATCTTCTGTTTTCATTACTTTCTGAGATACAGGGGTGTAACTGATGGAAGGAAGGATGGACATTATGATTTGCATACATATATATACACACACAGGTACTAGCAAGTCTGTGCAAAAATTTGCACTGTTATTTGAGAAACAATGTAATCTAATTTAGATTCTTCCTTTATGTGACCACAGTTGCCAACAAACACCATACCTTCAGAACTGGATAATACTGTATGTTCAGACCATCTCATACTGCTGACTGGAGACAACATCACATATCTTATGATAAGCACCTTCATAACAGGATGATGATGTATTTTTTCACCTTTCTAACACTGGTGACTGTAGGCTACAACACATACCTTACACATCAGCACCTTCAGAACAGGATGATGAAATAAGTTGCGGCCTTTTAACAGTGTTGTCTGTAGGCTGCGGGAACAGACCGTACAGCGCAACATGCGATTTTTTATAACCTCCACCTCACCTGCAAAAATATTTAATGATACTACTTCTTCAACAACAACATGTTGACAGTCAAAAGCAAATACATAGTTTAACCAAATGGCAGTTACTTCACAAAAACTATGGCTACAAACATCATTTATCATACATGTGAATGACTTCTTACTAACACCAAAAATATGAAGTGGTTAACAAGTATGTTAATGGCTTGTACATTGCTTAGGGGCATTTCCAATGAACACAAAACATGAGTGCAATTTTCAACCTCCCCCACTTCAGATTTCAATGAAATTTGGTGCTTATGACAATTTTAGCTATCTACTCAATTATTACACCAACCACAGCACATACATAAAATTTACACATTAAAACATTAAAAACGCTCCGACATGTTTCGGTCCTAAGACCATCATCTGGGAGCTATATATTCCTTGCTAAAGTCACACTAGAAATAGTCACAGCAGGCTTGAAATTAATTAACACGTAATGTCCCTAAAAGTGAAGCAACCCCTGCTGGATACAAAAGTCTCATTGTAACTAAATTACTAGTAGTGAGAACTGTACATCAGCAATATTAGGATATAAAAACAAACAAGACAGGCAGTATACATACAAACACATTATTGATGCAAGTCTGAGAAACCACTGTTGCCATAAAAAAAATCAATAAGTATTGCATATTCTGAGTGTGTGTCTGTACCCTTAGTTACCCAGCATACAAAGCACATGCATTGTATTGTACCATCATATGAAACATGATGGGCTGTACCAGATTTTTCCATATTATCTCACAAATGGCGCAAGTTTTGGCAAAAAGTTGTTGAACATAAAATGCTTCCTTTGATTTCCTCACAACTTTTATCTGTAACATTTCTCATTCTAAGAAAAATTCAGCGAGATACTATCATAAATGCACACAGGTCTTTATGTAACATATCCATTATTCTTGTCAGATTATAAGAGGGCCTGAATTTTCTACATAGATTTTCGAAAAGCATTCAATATCAAATTTCATGAAAATCTGTCTAGTGGGAGCCGAGCTGTTCTGTGCAGACAGATGAATAGACAAGACAGACAGACATGACGAAGCTAGTAGTAGCTTTGTGCGATTTTGTGAACATACTGAGGCATATACACAGTCTGAAGATATAATTTAACAACTTTGACCAGACCAGGTGGTTGCAACCAGTCAAGTAATTAAGTGGTGGTCAATGCATCATCCCAACAAATTCTTATAGAGCTGTTATACTGATTTCTTTATTGTTACTTATGCAGATCTTGTTACAGGGGACCGTTACCCAACTCAAAAGTATTCTGGTATATCATAATGCCTTTCACCATGTGCATCTCACACACACATAGCACCACTACATAAAAAGCATGAACTAAGTATCACAGTAAATTCTTTATATACATGGGAACGTGCATCGTGAATTGAATTTAATAATTTTCCAACAAGAAGTGACTTATTCAGTTTATTACATTTCTGTAGGCAGCTCTACATGTTTCGGGTGTTGACACCCATCATCAAGGAGCTCGTACAACTGTAAATACAGCTTCGGGTATTGATTAACTGCAATGAGTAAAATATGCTGCTATTAATCCTAATGTATAATTTAAAATTCTAGATTGGTTATATTTAATGTTACTAGCCTTGATGAATATGCATATAAAATAATGGTGGATGGTTAAAAGCAGTATTTTTAAATTATGTACAATAAAATATTTAAAATATATAACAAAATATATATATATACATAACTTACGTTATGTTGAAGTTCTATTATGTATACATAATTTAGGTTATGTTGAAGTTCTATCAGAAAATGCAATAAACAAAGTCAGTTAATACTATTGTGTGTATACCTGATTTAGTTATTACAAAATACTTCCGGAATAATACTAATGAGATCAAAAGAATAGTCTTTATATACCCGGATCTACTACCATCCACTCTCGTTGTTCCAACTAAAAAATGATAGTATTAATTGAAATTATACATTAGTATTAATAGAAGCACATTTTACTCATTGCAGCTAATCAATACCAGAAAATGTATTTACAGTTGTACGAGCTCCTGATGATGGGTGTCAACACCCGAAACATGTAGAGCTGCCTACAGAAATGTAATAAAATGAATAAGTTGCATCTTGTTGGAAAATTATTAAATTTATCACAGTAAAATTCTATATATTTATCAACTCCTTTGGATTTACACAACAATATTTAGCAACACAACTATACTATCAGATATCCCACAACTCTGAATGCAGACTTCAACAGTAGTAGTAGAGCAAGGATAAACAAGAAGCATACCATGGAAGCATATGACAAACCAACAGTGACATTTTCCCATTGCAAGCACCAAATGTTGGAATCAAATGATCACACAACGCCAATACAAAACTATATGGAAAGTAAATCACATAACCTTCTTAGATAATTTTTATGAACTTGTAATAAATTCTTATTAATATTAAAACAGTTATGGTTAATTGAAGAACAGACATACTTTTAATTTACAAAATTTGACCAACTTCACATATTACCAGATTCTCACACATACAGAGTGGGCCAAAAGTAGGTATACAGTATATAGTTAATTACTGTATACCTACTTTTGGCCCACCCTGTATGTATATTATGACAATACTTGCAGTGACTGTGATCATATATTACAAGGTTGCTCAGAAAGTAATGCCCCACATTTTTTTTTCTCATTCCAGAATAAAAATAGCAATATGAAAATTGAGACAGAACAACACTGATATTTACTGCGCACATGTAAGTACATGGTCGTCCGACAGACAGTGCCACTGTAGTAGTATGTGAAAATGGCGTTTGTGTCTGACACACATTACAACAATGAGCTGTAAGTGAATTCTTGGTGGCAGAGAAAGAAAGTGTGGGAAACATTCACAAATGGTTGTGTACTGTGTATGGAAGTTGTGCAGTCAATAGGAGCACCGTTGGACACTGGGTTCAGAGAGATAAGGCTTCAGGAAGTGGAGGAACGGAGCTGCATGATCAACTGCAGTCTGGGCGTCCTGCCACAGCCACCAGCCCAGACACATTGCAGTGCGGCAATGGCATTATTCATGTGGATCGGCGCATCACAAGTCGGCAATTGGCCGTACAGTTTTCAGTCAGCAAGGGAAGTGCAATGGCAATTATTGCTGCTTTAGGATATTCGAAGGTATGCGCAACATGGGTTCCTTGAAATCTCACAACCAAGCACAGACATCAAAGGAAAGCCATCTGTTCTGAATTGTTGGAGCATTTGATGCTAAGTGGGAGGCCTTTTTGTCCTGGAATGTCATGGGTGACGAAACCTGGGCTCACCACTACGAGCCGGAGATGAAAAGGCAGTCAACGGAGTGGCATCATCCGCAATCACCAAGAAAAAAGAAGTTCAAGACAACTCCTTCTGCCAGAAAGGTCACGATCACTGTCTTTTGGGACATTGATGGAGTGATTCTGGTGGATGTGATGGACAGAGGTGAGACAATCATTTGAGATGCATACATCAAAACCCTCCAAAAACTGAAACAGCATTACCAGCGAGTGCGGCCTAACAGGAATCCAGGAGACGCGTTGATTCAGCATGACAATTCCCACCCTCACACAAGTCTATGAACCCAGGAGGCAATTGTCAAATTTGGTTGAACCATGCTCCCCCATCCCCCCTATAGTCCTGATCTGGCACCATCAGATTTTCATCTTTTTGGGCCACTGAAGGATGCACTGCGTGAGAAGATTTGAAAACGACAAGATCATGATTTGTGCAGTGAGAACGTGGCTATGTCAACAAGAAACAAGCTGGTACAGAGAAGGCATGCATGCCCTTGTTTCGTGCTGGCATAAGGCCATAGACATAGATTGAGATTATGTGGAAAAATAACATGTGTAAAGGAAATATCCAGTTATACTGTGTGTGAATTTCATACATACTAAATAAATAATTTCTGAGGGAAAAAAATGTGGGGTCATTACTTTCTGAGCACCTTCGCACTTCCCTGATGGCCCTACAGTTGAACTACATCAGAAATTAAAATGTAAAAAAAATAAAGGACAAAAGTTTATTCTTATACTATAAAGGTTTTTTCCTTATTAATTGGATTATATGAAATCTACACTGTTCCTTTTATGTATGTAACAGATAAATACCAAAACATGGGTAAAGTTAAAGCTTTGTTTATTGTAATCTTTCAAGTTTTCACACAGCATGGATGACAAAAGTTCAAAACCAGTGACACCAAGCTTCCCCTAAATTCAACATGCTCTTAATTTTTGTTTAAATGTAAATGTGATGTCTTACGATTGTTTCGTAATATATGAAATCTGCCACATTTGTGAAGAACTTAATAGTTGATCTATATATCATGATCTCATTCTGTCATCTGACAAAATATGAACATACACATGTAGCCCTTGTTTTATGTCCATTTGTTTCATGCCCATTTGTTTTAAAACCCTTTGCCAATTTACACTACTTCTTAATTTGCACTCTTATTCTCAGTTTAAGCCCCGCTGGTTGGTTGTGCAATAAGATGCTGCCAAGAATGAAGGAAGTTCATGGCACAGAACAAAACCAGAAGGCTGCACACTCACACACTATGTCAGTCACTTTGCACTCGCTGTACACTTCAAAACACTTGATTTATTTGGATTTAAGTCCTTTTTACTCTATGTAAAAACACCACAATGACACACTAAAGGGGGAAAAAAACCCTGACATGACAATGAATAGTCACATCAATAATCTTAATGCTAGCGATATGTTTGATCTGTGAGTAATAAATTACTCTTCAGTAAAACCTGTGACAGTGAAAATGATTATTATCTATGACAGTGACTATATGAACATGTACCATCCACAACTGAACACAAGTTCATCACAATTCTATTTTTGATTTACAGAGGCTTAAAATTAATGCTGCTTGTGTATTAATATCAGTAACACAATCAAATATTAAGTTTGTATGAGATACATGTTATATGAATAGGATGTCACTGGTACGATTGCCCATAACACCTCCCTAATCCATTATTTCTTATGGAAATAACACTTTTGATTCATGCCTTTTTTATGTATGGCCACCTTCTCAGGAATGCAACTATGTCATACAACAAGGGCTACCTGTACTTAGTTCTCTCTGCATGCACTTAGACCTTGCTCTATCCTACCACAACAGAGCTGCATTTTCTATTTATGTTACATAAGTTTTTATTTATTAAAGTAACACTAACTGCCCAGACAAAATATCACTTTCTAATTAAAATATAGTAATAAACATCTTCAGAAGCCCTTGCTTAATACAATGTTTTCCCCTCTGAAAGTCAACAAGGTCCCATCTGTCTGCCCATTCCATTATTTTGTCACTTAAGAATTTATTCCTTTTACATTCCCAACAACTATTCTCTCCACAGAAGTCTTCACAAAGCACTTTTGATATCAGTAATTTCCATGGAATTCAACCAACAGCCTGAAGTACTGCTTATCTTTACACTTTCTTTTCCTGTTAAAGTATCATCTAGAACAAACAGAGTGCAAACAGACACAAAACACCAGTGTAGATACAGCAACTTCTCACAATATCCCTCAGTTACATTCCAACTTAGGGATAGCACAACTATCAGCTTCCTGACTTACTTTTGGCATACTTTTGCCTGTACCGCAATTCCTCTTCTGTTTCATCCAACAGAGCTAAATTTTGGCGGTTTTTAGATGGAGATTTGAAACTCTCTTTGCCATTCTTATTTGTCTTCTCACTTTTCGTTCCATCACTGAAATCTCCATCGCACAAATTTTCACATGCTGCATTTTTGGCTGAAAGGTAAAAGGTTAAAACTCCATCAAAGCATCAAGTGGATTTCAATAAATAAGCATTGTGTTACACAGTTAATTATGATCATTTAGAGTTAATATTCCTGTTCGGTTAGTCACAGTAATTGCTAGCCCCCCGGTATCAAAAAACCTAGTTATGCCATTAAACACAGAGCAGTTTGAAAGAAATGCTGCATAAGTCACTGCTGGACACTGAGGCCAGTAACATGTGAAGAATTAAAGCTCCATACTGGGCACTGAGGCCGGCAATTAAGAGTTCATCCTGTCCAGCCTGCTCTTTTTATTTAAAAAAAAAGTCTACTGTTATATATGGAAGGTAACAAACACTTTCAAAAGTTACAACCTATAAATACTCATCTTCAGGTGCTTTAAAATGGAGATCTGACATTTTGAACATGAATTAAATCTGACCCAAAAGGGCCAGTGCTTCTCTACGTGCAAGATTACAAATGTAATATGGTAAGACTTAACCCTTAGCCACCGAACAACATATATATATGTCGTGCAATGAGCTCTTTAAATAGCGGAACAGCCATTAAAGTGGCTGGGGGGGGGGGATTAAATTCCGGCGTTAAAGATTTAATTCTGGTGTCACAGGATTAATAAAGATACAATAAATACAGCAACTTCTCCATGCAGAACTCTGCAGGGAAAAGGGAGTCACTCATGATTGTGGTAAATAAAACGAATGACACTATAAAATGAAACACTCAAACTTCCATGGCCAATGTGTTATTTCAGGTTTCCACCAAGAAGCAGAGAAGAACTGTGCTCCTCTGGGTTAATACGCAGCAAATAGTGGTGATTTCTTGCTGACATTTCGAGAAATCCTTCACACTTTAAGATGGGACCAATAGGTTGTCCAGAAACATCAGTATGAAATTACCAGTTACACTACACAATCCAGGGCTCGAGCAGCCGCCGCTAGCTGACATGTGTGTTGCTGTGGTCGTGGAGGTTATCAGATTTTCATTCTTACAAAGAATGCACATGTATTGCGTTCACGTAATTCTCCGCATTTTTTATGTACCATCCAAAGTGCAACACACCTCCTGTACCAGCCACCTAACAGGCAGTCTTCACACTGTCACCAACATTTCTAGTATTGTGTGTCTGGTTTACTCTCCTCTGCCCACACCATGTGATGATCCAGCTGTGGTCCATGCCCTACATCAGCATCTCCTACGCGTGATCATCTTTAGGTTAGAAAAGTTTAGAGCTATTTTTTTTACAGCCTGACAATACTAATTATGTTACAATTGTGATCATTTTTAGGTTAGAAAAGCTTTCAGCTGTTTTTTCTTTTATAGCCTGACAATACTACTTATCTTGCTACTCAGTTCCATTCCACATTTCCTTATGCATGTTTCATAAGAACTCGCAACAGTCATCTGCTGCAGCGTCATTTCCATCACATCATACTACCTCCCGCTGGCGTCATGGAAAAACCGCTGTTGCGGATGACTGTTGCGCTGGCGGCCATCTTGAGCCCTGGATTGTGCAGTCCATCCGAAATTACCACTACTTGCTGCGTAATAACCCAGAAGAGAACAGTTCTCATCCATGGCCAAGGTAAAATTTTAACTTATGATCTTAACATGTCCATTACGCAGATGGGGCACAGGCAACGAGGTGCAGGATTCAAACTTCTGACCATGCAAAACCTGAAAATCCACTGGCATCATAACTGAAGTTTAAAAAATATACCCACTAGGATGAGTTCTACCACATAACACTGCACCACCTACCAATAAACTAAATTAATATGCCCTGAAGTGAATCCATCAATCCTACTTTTTCAAGTTTGTATTATACAAATGTTTATCAATATGCAGGCATTTCTTTCAGCTACATATGTTACACATGCACTGAAGTTACTGAAATTTACAGAAATTAATATAGGTTTGAATCAAACAACAGCTGAACCAATATTTTGGTTTCAGGTGTAGTTATTTTACATGCCCTATAAATGCAAACATGATCTAAATCACTTCTTACCATCTGCAGCCTTCTTTAACTCTTCAAAAAACAGATCATCTGAAGAATCCATTACATGAACTGCAAACATAAGTAAAATCTAGTTTCAATATAAAATATCACAATCACAACACCCCCACCCCATCCCAAAAAATTCCTTTACATTACTACAACTGTTTGATTAAGTGTTAATCATCAAAACAACATATAAAAACTGAATGTGATGACATGTACTTGATAAGTACCAGTGTTTCAAAGGAAATTGCCATGTGCATCTTCTAGCAGCCATTCTGCAGTTTTCAACATAATATATGATTAGTTCTACATTAACAATGTCTCATCCCTGAAATTTGAGGTTCTCACAATGGTGGCTGTAAAAAATTGTGGTCTTCCAGGATGTGACCTTTAGCAAAAATAAAAAACAAAATTCCATTCACACTTCTCAATTGCCCCTGACCTCAGAAATGCCAAGAGAGGTTGTGCATTGCTGTGTTGAAGGATAAGGTATCTCTTCGTCAGGCTCTTGTCACAAAGTACATAACACACCCTCTGGAGTGTGAACATAGCAAGTAACACTAATGGTCTCCCCTCTGGGCAGAAAATCAACCAGTAAGCATTGCTCAGTATCCAGTTTAATCTAGTCCACACCTTTCCATCCTATTTGTTTAAGATACATTTTAATATTATCCTCATCTATACCCAAATACTTCTAACATTGTTACTAATTTATTCTTCAAACAGTGTCACTAATTTATTCTTCAAACTTTCACATACAGGTTCACTAAAGCATATGGTACATATATTTCCTAATATACAGCTCTGCTGGCAACATTATACAACTCCTCCACGCTGTCAGTCACTCTTTCAAATTTCGGCTCTTTTAATTTAAATACAAAAGAAAAAACTTCCCGTTCATTGACACTTTTTACATTCTTATCAGTGGTACGCCAACGAAACTTTCAAAACCTCTGCTTTAGATGATTAATGTAATACTGGGCCACAAGAAATAAGAGGCTTCAAATGTCCAGTAATCTACCAAACTGCAATACTGCTACTACCGCACAATATATCAGAGTTTTTTACGCCACAGCAATCACCTGTAACTTTTCAGTACAAAAAAAAAACATAGGAAAAGACGAACTAACCATGCAAAATACGACCCAATTAAATCTACTTAGAATTGTAATCTGTGGAACGAATCATAACCATTACACATACTTTTCTTAGCGTCTGGTAACTCAAGTCGCATTCACTTTTCCTTCCGTAAGAACAGTTTTTTTCGGCGGGAATTACATTCCATCACTTCACGACTCATAATCAAAGCTCACAAACATTGTTCATCTCGCACACAGAGGTCTCACAGAACATATATGACACATCTGGCACACACCATTCCGACCATACAATTTTCCCTTTTTGATACTGGATTCACGGCCTGAAATTCCCTCGACGCGGCAATATTTCCCGTCCTTCAATGCATTATTACATTAAAACTGTACCAAAGACCATACTGACTTTCGTTTCAGTACTACATACTGTAAACATAACCATTCCCACAAAGGTTTATTTGGGCATAAAACCACAGATCCTTAACGATAACCAGTGCTGTTCACACTCCGCTTCCCATACTCGAGAATTCTGCCTACATCAGTGCAGTTCCACCACCATCGATCAGAGGGCTGCCACGAATGCCGAGACCCGAAACACATCTGGTCAACGGATAATGCTATTCTGTTATACCCACACACATACAAACACGCGCGCGGTACAACATTACGTAGTAATCTGTGCCCGCATTTCGTTACTAAATTCGTTTCCGTAGAATTTTTTGAGATGTTACGGTGAATATGTAAATTATTCTAGCAGGATTACTTTTATATATATATATATATATATATGGATTATGACAGGGTATGAAGGAGAAACCTGCTGTCTCCATCTTAATGACGGCTCTCCTCCCCCATTATTACATGCTGGCCCAGAAGACTGGTGATTCGA
>Ga0123354_10005896_pt1 | contig 18002 bp, 14 predicted proteins | sample TergutLab28metaG_2_FD_97872 | JGI IMG/M metagenome (GOLD analysis project Ga0123354, IMG submission 97872) | Labiotermes labralis P4 segment gut microbial communities from Petit-Saut dam, French Guiana - Lab288 P4 | ecosystem: Host-associated > Arthropoda: Insects > Digestive system > Gut ...
GAACACCAGAGAACATCGAGGCTGTCAGACGGTCCGTTTTGCAGTCTCCCAGGCGCTCTGCACGCAAACACCACGCAAACAACAGCCACCACTTGCAAGATATTCTTTTTAAGACTATGTGATTTAAAACTTCCCATGTTGTAGTTTCACAATCCAAAAATACAATTTTTGTATCTCGAATAGTTTTTTGTTATTCACCTTAAAATTTACGGAGGTTATTTTGCCCCACCCTGTATATATATATATATATATATATATATATATATATATATATATAAAACCCACAGGCTTTCCTGCGTGTACAGTACTCAGATGAATGTTGCAACTGCCGTGTCGTGCTGTAAATTCATATGGCATTTTCATTTATGTGAACTTATGGTTCATCTGGCGAGGCTAGTTTCCGTTAAATTTGAGCCTTCTTAGTTTTCGAGATATTGATTATCTGCATTTTCATAATTTTGATCAACTCTTCTAGCGCGCTGCTGTTCCTAATACAAGTGTCTCCGGAAGACAGCTCAGCGACAGCTTGCCTCAAACCTAGTGCTGTGCGCACAGTACATTCTAAATTACTTCCTGTGTGTATGTGTGTGTGTGTGTGTATAGAGACATGTGCGATTAAATTTTGGACTTCATTTTCACCCTCCACCCAAAATACGTCATGGATAAAACGGCACCGGATTTCTCGGTTTTTGGTCTGCAAACACCCTGTAAAACATGGGGGCGGGGGGAACTTTAAATTTTGTCAGGTAACAATGTTGCAAGTGGCGACGGTTTCACGCCACATCGGTCAGTGTTCGTTGAAAATTTAGTATCGCATGTTACTGTTGATTGGGCAATTATATTTTCATGAAATGTCTGATGTCGGTGAAGTGCAAAATGTGACACAGCAAGCAGTGAAAAAGAACAGTTTGAACAGTGCCGAGCAGGAGAAGCAGGAAGGGGTCTGGTGCTACGTGACCATGGCGCAGTTTCTTGCAGAGGAATGCTGAAGAGCCCTCCGACGCAGGTGAAGACCCTTGTGTTTCACGTTCCATTCTCGGACCATCGCACTCGGACAGCTGCTGTGACTCTTCGCCCGTGATGGTCTCTCTATCTTAATACCTCATGTTTCCCTGCACGATCGTCCGTGGTTGTGTAACAAAATAAAATCGAATTTAAATTGCTCTTTACCTACCGATACAAATTCTTGGGTTCAGTAGACGGTCTTTTGTAGGACGCTGGAGGTTGGCTCTGCCCATGTGTCTTTTGGTGGCTCCCTCATTGTCATCGCATGATCCTGTGTCATATTATAGCTCGAAGACTGCATTTCTGATTAGATACTGCAGTACCTCTTCGGAAAGGCGCTGATTTCCATGGGGTTTCTTCTTCCTGAATTGTGCATATTCCCCATAGTTGAAAGGAGGCCAGTGGCCAGACCATGAACACAGTGGTTACAGCGCTCTCCAGTGCGGGTGCCTGTAAGTGTGCATACGTATGTAATGCTCTGTGATACATATATTATGTATGTATTATGTGTGCATAAGCGCACAAAGCGCCTCTGTCAGGGCCACAAAATCAGCACTTTGGTTACACAGTGCGCTCTGCAACATTGCACAAGACATCTTGCATGTACACACACAATTTTGAAAATGAGCCGCGTTGAACCGCGGTGGTTCAACAGAGGCAACGCTTGGCTGCGGTAGGTTTGGCCACGTGTTTAGCGGGCTGATCGGCTTGTTGGTATTTGGTACTGTTCAGATTGCTAGTGGGCACGTCCAGATTGGTAGTGGGTGCATTGTACCCACTTGCACCCTCATGGCTACGGGCCCGGCTGCAAGAATATCTCCCTTTCCTTATCGCGCAGCCTTTGAATATACGCAACTGCATGTTCTTGGCACTGGCACTGAGACAGCCAGATGTGCGATCGGCGGTGTGCTGACAGCTGACATTTGGTCAATGGAAGAAAGGCTGGGAGTTGTCATGCTCTTGGTAATAATAATAATAATAATAATAATACCGATATTACCACGTGACATTGTATTTTTCCGGAAAACTGAAGGGTGTGGAGCATGGACGCACTGACGTACGTAATGTTCTAGTGGCGCGCAACGCGTGGTATGGCATTTCTTCCGACACGTTGTAACATCATCTCACTCTGTTTTAAAGGCGGTTTTATGGGACAGAAGACGAGGAATCTCTTGTTTTTGCTTTTTTTTTTTTACTTTAGGTGCCGGACTGCTGGCTAGAAGTCTGTATTCGGAAGGTCCTGCGACCGGCCATCTCGACACAGGTTTTTCTTGGTTTCCCTGTGCCTATAAGCAAATGCTGAGAATTTAGTAGTAACCAATTTCATGTTTTGTTTACATGTAAAATAACCACTGCCACCGGGTAACAACCCAATTGTAGTAAATAATAATAATAATAATAATAATAATAATTATTATTATTATTATCGATTTTGTGCTGAGGCACTGCACCGCTGCACACCAGTACATCGGGACAAACTCACCTCACCACCTTCCAAGCATGTGCTTATGTTTGAACACGCTGCATTGTCCACAGAACAAGCTGCACGGCGACCGTTAGGCACATAACCTGTGCTGACATCCCCAGGTTGAGAATCCGTCGTCAGGTCGTTTTGCTTAACCCTTTATAACCCAGTGGTCACTATATGTACCGCCAGTTTAATATTCAACAATTCTTCGTTCTACCCACACAGTGTATTTTTGTGTTTTGTGTGGATCTGAGAACAAACAGCGATTATTTCACTATACAACATTAACTGAATGGTTTTTATAATCGAGAGGGAGTGTGTTTACTGCGCGGTACGCACTGGGTCTTTATATATAATTTACGTTGAACTTAACCTTTAAGGACCGTCGATGGCTCAGGCGGTCAGTTGTCGGCCTCTCAGCATTGAGGCCTGTGAATGACTTGTTCCAGTCCGTGTGAGATGTGTGATGGACAAACTGGCACTGGGACAAGTTTATCTCCGAGTACTTGGGTTTTATCTTTTTATCTTTATCATTATACCAATGCTCCAGAATCGTCGTCTTCTACTTTTTGCTCTTACCAGAAGGACAAACTGGCGAAGCCTGGGAACCTTTAAATGCAACGCTCTTTCGGAAATCGGGGTCACTGAATAGACGAGTACTTTCAGTGTTTCAGTGTTCAAAGGTACGTATTCAGTTCAACCTAACCCTGCTGTACCCTGAAGAGCATCACAGCGAAAGCAACATAAATACGGGACAGCAAACTGAAAGTGCAGCTCCCCATTGCTGATTTCTTTACCGTGCCGGCAGTGTATGGTTTAACGTTTCAGTGGCAGTGGGCGATGGAGCTAGGCGCAAGTCTGCACTGCCGATTAGTTTCGACCGTTTCCAGAGTCATTTCCTCCCCTTCGTATCTTTTCACTTTGAAAATTAGCGAGGCAGATGCGTTTCTCAGAGTCGCGATGGCTGTAAAACACATACCGTTGCTGCGAAACAAATTTGGTCGTTTCGGAGACCCCAAGTACACTGAAAGCGGATGCCACGCGTTATAATTACGCTGTGGAGACTATCCTTCCGTCCGTCCGTCTGTGATGTGCCAACGACTCAACCGTGCGTCATGAAATTCGTTCTTCACGAAACGTCGAGCAAGTGTGAGTCCCAAGAACATCAGTTACAACCATACTTTAATCACGGCGGTAATACAGTTTTTACCTTGATTTCCATATTGCTGGACCGATTTAGTTACAATTTGACGCAGAATATTGTCACGTCGTGCCGTTGAATAAACGCGAGTTTATGTAACGACAGTTCAGTTACAGCCCTGTTTTGCTTTAGGCCTTCATTGCATTCGCCCCGCATTTTATACATTCTTCAGTCGAGTTGGAAAAAGTTGCGCACAGAAAGTGTCCTCACAATATGGAGTGGCTCGCAGTTTCGTGAAAATCAGCGTCGTGAAAGCCGTACTGTACTGCAGGGCCTAAATGAATTTATGTCCTAACTTTCCACAATTATTGTCCGATTTGGGTGTAATTCGGTACAAAATGCCCGCTCGTAGCGCTGTTGAGCGTTTCAGTTGCACGAAAAAATGTGCGATATTTTATTGGTGTGAATGGAATTACACTGGCGCGTGTGCCATGAAGCCGTATTACGTTCTGGAAGTAAAGAACGCCTTGGTAACGTGTACTTCGAGCACATTGTGGCGCACCATGTTGGTGTGTGCACACAGCGGTGTAGGGGTGACACTTTCAGTTGACTTGGAATTCCTTAATGTTAATAGCGGTTTCTAAGGCCTTATTTGATCGTGCGTTAAAACTGTTTTGTGGAAAAGATGGTCATGAGAGAGAAAGAGGAAATTCTGAAGTTGCCTAATTTTCGTCAGACAACCGAAAGGTCAGAAACCACTTACAAAACGTAGGCTTTGATAGGAGGATATTATTAAAATGAATCTTAAAGAAATAGGATGAGTGGTTGTGACCTCATTCATTTGGCCTACAGAGTGGCTTGCTCTTGTAAAGAGGGTGTTGAACTTTTGGGTTCCATAAAAATTGTGAAATTTATCGAATGATTAGTGGACTGTAGATGTTCTAGGACCGTGCTACGAACGAATAGCTAGCTAGTTTTGTGATTTTCTGTGCCATTTTGCTTACACCCGATAAAATTGTCTTGCTAGTCCAGTCTTCTAAGTTGCTGGCACTGTAGCGTTTGTACGACCCGTAATGACGAAGACCTTAGCTACCAGCAGCGACAACAGTACTGTGTTACAGAACCGTCATGTTCTTGCTGGGGGGAATCACTGGTTTGTTTGCTTCGTATGTAAAATAAATCCAGTTATCTTGACTTATCCGTGACTTGACATTCACACAGGCCGAACAAGGGAGGTTGTTTATTGCTTGGGTTGGGGCAGACATTTTTTCCCGCTCCCTGTGTGTTTATTTAATGTTGCCCTGTGTTTTTACAGAGACGCTGCTGCAGATGGACAGACAGCAGCTGCAGAAGTTCATACAGTATCTGATATCCGAGCACCATACAGAAGTGTTGCCAACAGCTCAGAAACTGGCTGACGAAATACTGCAGCAGCGGTCTGAGATCAATCAGATACCAGGTAAGTTATTTGTAGGGTTTGTATGGCAATTAGTGACAGCCTGTCGTCATATCGCTCCTGTTTTGCAGTAAGACAAGCAGTGTATCTATAACGTAACATTGAGGTGCGTTCGTGTAACCATTGTTGCAGAGGAAAAGCAATACGTATTACATATTCTGAGTGTCTGTGTTTGTAGCCTTAGGTATCCAGCATGCAATGCGCACGCTCCATATTGTCGTGCATGGCCGGCTCCGCTGTACAGTATTTTCCCACATTATCTCATAAACGGCACGATTTTCGGAAAAGAAAGTTATCGAACCTAAAATGTGTGCTTTGATTTTCTATACAACTTTTGTCTGAAACGTTTCTCATTTTTTAATGAAACTTTAATTTCCTCGACAGATTTTCGAAAAATACTCAAATATCAAATTTCATGAAAATCCGTCCTGTGGGAGCCGAATTCTACCTTGCGGGCGGACAGACGGACAGACATAATGAAGCCAGTAGTCGCTTTCCTAATTTTGCGAAAGCGCCTAAAGAGGGTCGAACTGCCACTTTGAGATAAATTGAGTTGTGTGGGGGAATCATTCAGCTAATCCTCCCGTCTGTTTGAGATGTAAAAACTAACAACCCCATCTCCAAGCACAACCAGGCTCAGCAGGGGATATCCTACCTGTCAAAACACCTGTCATATGTACAGCAGAACAGCGGCACTTTCTTGCTTGTCTTGTAGGGTTGATGTCTGGTGGGTTGTCCGTTCTTACACAACACATGCGCTGTTACCAATGCCAGCTGAATCTACTGTACGAACTAGGCGCTCGCTCAGGGCTGCAGAGGTTAAGCGGTAAGAGGCAGGGGGGGGGGAGACCGGTAAAGAACTTCGAACCAGCCGCGAACGCGACATACCCGTCGGCGCACTTTGGGGTCCGTTAAGTATTGCAGTTGGTCAGACTGCAAAGCAGGCCCTTGTTCATGGCGGGAAGGTTGTTGGTTCTCGAAGTGCCGCGAGTTTGGGATAACTTGTGTTAGAGAGAGAGAGAGAGAGTTGGGCGTTGGTAGGATGGAACTGAGCTATGGACACACAGCTGATGTAAATGTTGTTAACTTTATGTGTCACTGAATACTGGCGGATTCAACGTGCTGGCTGGACGTGAAATAAGTCGGTGTGATCAGTGCATTGCACCGACCAAATGCACAGTATTAAATATGTAAGAATATTAAATTAGACTTAACTCCGAAATTTTTTCGGTACAAATGTATCATCTTCAGCGAATGGCTGATAGTCAGTATTCTGAATTTTGGGGACGTGGGCTTTGTGGTGTGTCACAGTTCTGCCCCCCTAGTTTTAGTGTGCATGTTACGTTTATTTCTAAATGCAGAGATGTTCCGAGGGTCCTTAGCACCCCTCCCCTCCTCGTCTCAACACAGCATGTATGGCCTGTGCACTCGCAAGGCTAACGAAGCGGTACGTCTCTCTGCTTCCCACGTACGAACGGGTTCACGTTATCGTCCATGCAGTCCGCATTTACAAATGTGTTTTGGTCTCGTGTTCTGAGTCGTTTCCTTCTGTTTTGTTCCTGTTGGTGTTTGTTTCGGTCGTACAAACAGGTCACTTCTCATATCGTTCATAGCGGTAGGTGCAACCTGGATTTTACATAATTCTATTTTGCCTTGTCGTCTTTGTCCCTGTTTTTCTGCATTTTACTTCGGCAGTAGAATCGTAGAAACGATGGAATTTGTTTTGCTACGGACGATCGTTTTCTTCGTCTTTTATAAACTGGTTAATTGTTTAAATTGGCTCCGATAATTGACAGTTTTCCTCCTCCGTTTAGGTGTATATTGCGATGAAAAAATAAGTTTTTGTGCGTAGAGCACACCCGCATGTCCATCCTTCCGTCCGTCCGTCCGTCTGGTGCGTGCAGATTCAGCGTGTGTCGGATTTTTGTGGCATTCAGTATGTTCCGATATGCTAGCAGCTTGCCCAAGGCGACGTCGTGACACTGGAGGAGGGGACCGATACGCTACGCCGAAACGTGGGATTGCGGGTTCGAATCCCGCCTGGAGTATGGATGTCTGTCGCGAGTGTTGTGTGTTGTCAGGTAGAGTTCGCTGCGACGGGCTGATCACTCGTCCAGGGGAGTCCTACAGTATGTGGTGTGTCTGAGTGTGATGGTGAAGCCTATCCGATAAGGGGAGTCTCTGACCCACTAAGGGCTGTTGCGCCATGGGGTGGGGGAGGGGAGGAGAAATCTGCCCAATATGCAATTTGCGTTATGGAAACTGCATTATGTGAAAGGAAATGTCTCCGGTTTTGTGTTGACTAAACTTGTCTATCAGTTGTTCGTAATTAGCCTAGTGTTTACAACTAAAGCCACCTGTGGGCCTGAAACAGTAATGGGAACAAATCATATCGCTCTGTCCCTTAACTACGTTACCAATAAAGGCATTTCGTATCACGAAAAATTTTTTTTCCTGTAGTATAGTTTTTCTAATTAAAAATATATTTACATCTCATATGTTGCGCGTTAATTTTTATAACAATAATAAAAGTAAAATGCTGCATTTTTAATTGCTGTAAAAATCCAGTATTTTAATAAAGCACTGTAGATTGATTGGCTGTCGTGTCTGACAGAGTGAAGCAGCAGTAGTACGTGTGACTGAAATGTGACCTGGACAGAATTCATGAGGATGTGAGTAACGAAATTGCTATTCAGCCGAACGATAAGCGACGTGGGAGGGGGGGGGGGTTAAGAGGGTCAAGACAGCCAGTGGAATGTACGTGTAACGTAACATTGAGGCGCGATCGTGCAACCGTTGTTGCAGTGGAAAAGCAGTGTTACATATTCTGAGTATGTGTCTATAGTCTTAAGTATCCAGTAAGCAAAGCGCACGTGTTATGATTGTCATATCTGTCCGGCTGTACAATATTTTTCCACAGTATCTCATAAACAGCACGACTTTCGGGGGGGGGATTATTGCACACGAAATGTGTGTTTTGATTTTCTCTGTGGCTTTTGTCTGAAACGTTTCTCATTGTAAGAAGAACTGAGCGAGATATGATAAAAAATGTGTATTGTTGTTCTTGTAAAGTACTCGTTATTCGTGTCAGATTTCAAAGAAATTTGAAGTTTCTGGACATATTTTCGAAAATACTGAAATTTCAGATTTCATAAAAATCAGTGTAGTGGGATCGAAATTTTTCCATGCGGACGGACAGACAGACAATCGGACATGACGTAGCTGATAGTCGATATTCGCAATTCTGCGAACGCGCCAAAAAACGAAGCCTTTTCCATTCTTCACGCTGTTATGAGGACGACGGTGAATTCAGATAATTCGTTTATGCCACATTACGTCAAGCCGCACACTATATCAAGATAAGAAGATAAATTTGGGGACGTTGTACAAAAGAGTAGGTAACTTTTCAACGCGAAATTTATCTTGTGCTTTTGTTTTGGATAAAATTACAATTATTTATGGTTTTAACACGATTAATCATAGACTTCAGACGTTCAGTATTATTAACTGCTATGCATGATGCAAATGTAGACTCGAAGTGTGGGACCGAGTCACGTGGTGACATGGCATTGTGCGAATGAAATGAGAAACGGAACAATAATTACAGTATTTACGACAACGTAGATGGAACGTGAGCATCGACTGAGAAGTTTCACTAAGCCGTCGCTTGATGGCAGTTAAGGTCGGTACACAGCATATGGCAGGATCTGAGACGCGGTGTGTTCAGTGCAGAAGTTTATTTCTTGAGGTTATGTGTTGGATGGTGGGCGGGGTGAAGGGGGGAGGGGGAGGGTGGTGCGGTCTCTGCTGACGGCAAAATGAATGCTGTAAACGAAAATATTTGATTTTGTGCGCTTGGAAACTTCTAATTATTCAGCCAAATAAGGCAAATACAGTAAGCGATTTTTTTAAATTTATAATTTCTGGTAGGGGCCGCCACTCTTTTCAACCTCCGCAGGCGACAAAAGACCTAGCTACCCCCCTGAAGTCGTGCTGATGAATGTTTTGGTGTTACAACATTGTCGCCTTGACAGTTAAATTTATGTATGCACAAAGTTTGCTACTGTTTAGCGCCATCATAATCATTGTGAAACAGAAACACGGTGCGGTTTATTTGCGACATCATGATCTATTGAACGGACCTTTTGAAGACAGACCTTTTTAGAAAGTTTGTGATTCGACATTGATGCAGTCTCATTTGTTTTTTTTTAAATCCTGTCTCAAAAATTTTTGTAACAAAAAGGTCTAGCGTTGAAAATTGATAGTATTGCCTCAAGCGGAGGCGAAGTACTTCCCTTGGCCTTCGCTTGAGGCCGGACTGTCGATTTCAACGTTTTGCTTCGTGTATTTCGAGTTGCTTCTTATCCGTTGATATCTAAAAGAATTAACCCAGCATCGCAAAATAGTAAGTACAAATCTTAAATCTCATTAAGATTACACTGACGGCGTTTTTGTTGATTGAATATTTTGCTGATTCTGCGTGCGAATTATTCGCATGGGTACAATTAGCCATTTGTATTTTCATAAACAGTAATTCCCATTCGTCCGTTTAAAATACTTTTTCTAATACTGCAATGAATGCTTCTAACAGAAAGTTTGTGATTTACTCCCAGAAGTCATCTGCAATTCCCCCATTACATTATCAGTTTATTTATGCTGGCATCAAACAGTTGTATTTTGAAGTTTTTCCATGTGTTACTAAACCAAGAAAGACTTACTCTTGTATTATGTTTATTATTTTATGATTCATAATGGCAGTGTTATGAATATCACACTGCAGGTAGGACACATATTTGTGCATAAAATTTGTATATCATGGTGAATTGTATAGTATAAATAAAGAAGCATTTTAAGACCTCTATGATATATTTTACAGTACAAAGAGCAGCAGGCTTGGTAAATCTGACAGCAGTGTATGTGATATTGTGATACTCATGTTTTTGTATCCAACAAAATGAACAAATTCAGCAACATCAGATGATATTAGAATAATTCGCTTTTGGAGTTAAGGAGTTTCAAGTGATAATTGCATATGTCTGGTGTGTTATAATACTGTGTGATGTTTCACCAGGAGCCCCTGACCCGACGGCTGGCGCGAGTGCGGACGATGACCACAGCTGGCACCTGGATGAGGAGCAAGTGTGTGAGCAGGTCAAGTCATACCTGTCCCAAGGCAGTTACTACAATGCCAACAAGCAGCTCAACTCCTTGTTTGCAAAGGTTAGAATGTGTCAGACAGCACTCACATTTCTTCATAGTACAGGGTTTGTGTGCTGTGACAGTTTGTCTGCTGATTGTTGTTAGGCGATGGAGCAGATGCTGTTTTGTCTAGTGGACTGAATATGTATTTTTCCTTTAGAGAAAGACATCATGTCATACATCAGTGAATGATGGCAACATGGAGGTCAGGGGTTTCTGTGCAACATTGGTACCTATCTTGCAAACTACATTCGTTACATCCCAGAAGAGAGTAAATTCCAGACGATTTTATTTTATGAGGATTCTTGTCTTCTGAAATGTGATACTGTGTCTTTGGATGAGAGGTTCCTGGGGTTTTGGTGGATTATAGTGCACTCATCTGAGATCAGGCTGTCCACGTGGATTGGACAGTTTTGTTCTTGAAGATGGTGACCCATTCTCTCGGAACGCTGGCCTTTGCTTAGCATGTGACATACTGTTGAATCTCAGAAGACATGAATGTTTGGTGAGGTTGCTGTGAAAACCTCACATCCACAGTTTTATTGTGTGTGTACGTGCCTTAGATAATATCAGATACACACTAATGTTGTGGCAATCATTTTGGGTCCTGGTTCAAGGTCATTATGACAGTTTGCTATTCCTCACATAAGATCATTAATTTTAAACTGGTTCTTATGGTGTGCCTTGTATTTAGATGCAAGACTGTGCAGTGGATTTCTGTGCTGGGTGAAGTCTGATGCTCAGAATATCACATAATGATCACATTTTGTATGGGGTTTTGAAATTCACAACAAAATACAAGTATTCCAGAAGTTGCTGTACCGAGATTATAGTTACATTTGAGGGAAACACCACTAACTGAAAGAATGTATGTGCAGTCACCCATTGGCAGAAAATGACAATGGCTATTGACAATAGGAAAATAATGCTGGCATGACAAGTGTTACAATCTGCCTCAAATAAAAAGAAAGTTATCATTGTTTAGTACCTGTATGTCATTATGTTGGCAAATTGACTTTTGGTACATCCTGTATGTTAGACTGTTGGGTTGTCATGTGTCTGAGTACGTGTGTAGCATTCAGGAACTTGTGACAAAACTTTTCACCTTTTGAAATGTGTAAAGTCCAAGCTTCTGCACAGAGATCACCATTCAGTCTTGTAGTTACTGTCACAGCTGTTAATTTTCACAGTGCTGACAGACAACTTTTTACCCACTTAAATATGAGTACTTGAAGCAGGTGTGCTCAGAAATGTGGTTGGAGGAACTGTCGTGTTGGGAAAAGTGGCAGAACTGTGGGGGATAGTGCCATTGGTTCCCATGTTGTGTTCTGGTAGGTAATGCTCTGTATGTGGGTCTGTCAGAAAAAGTGCATGGCGTATAATTGTGTAACCAGTGTTATATTGATTGTGATTATGTGGGGGAAATTCTTCCGTTTCCAATGCTGAAACAAAGTCTTTGCGGCCACAGTTCTGAAGATGATTATTAGTTGGAAACAGGTGTGATATGATGGCTTGTAACACATCGTGTCACAGCAAGATTCATCACGTGGCATTTTGTCACTCGGTGTAACATTCTTTGATATTCCAATTTGTTGACAGCTAAATGTTTTCTCAGAATCACCCATGGAATTGCCAGATTTGAGCTTCTCATGTGGTGTTCTTGACAATTTGAGTTTTCTGATGTATAATGCTGTGTTGCCAGATGAGTGGTTCCCGTTGTTTGAAATGATCATAGTGCTTGCGAAATATTGGGACCCACTCAACCATTGAGACAGACACAGCATCATATCCCACAAGACTTGAATCCTCCTGTGATGTCGGCTTTTATAGTTTCAAATTGTACATAAGTCAGTACTGCAATTGAGGCAGAACCACCCCAAAAAATGGACTATTTCATGATTGGTACCTAGCCAGCTTGCATTTTCTGCATGTGTATCTGGTGTCTTGTAATCATGTATGCCACCCCTTATTTGAATTTGGACATGGAGAATTTTTGTGGAACCTGCTATAGAACTCCCATTTATGAATGGTCACAGAATGGAACTGAGCAGTGAAAAAACATTTCCTTGTATTGAATTGCCAATTTACTGCTATTTGAACACTGGCATTCATAATGACCATCATTTACACTATGTCTTTTTTATTTCATTGAAAAATGTGTTTTGATGTTGTCCTCAGAGTGTTTTATGTTTTGTATCTTGTTTGTTTTTTTCAGTAGTTTTTGAAACTACACATTTTTTGTTCCCTTCGTATATGCACTGAAACTTGGATATTATGTTCCTTTCCCTTGATTATATGCCTGTTTTTACTGATCCACCAGAACTTCCAGAATAATAACCTTAAATTTTTGTTGTGTATGTCTGTTTCTTACACACTTTCTTGGTTATACGTTCAGATTGAGCGTAAATTGGCATGTTGCTGTCAGTTAGGTGCTTCCAGTTGCAAATCATTGAACAATACAATTTTAAATTATAGTTTTGTACCTTTTTTGTAATCTTAATTTCGCACACATCATAAATTGTGTATGGTGGAGTGACCTGGCTGAGCCACTAACAATGGTCTCCTCTTACAATGTGGTGGTGATGGCCTGACAAGCGCCAGTCGCTGAGCTGTGTTGCTCCACTCTACATAATGTATGATGCAGATAAAGTGTCCACTACCTGTGCCGAATGAATACATGATGACTGCTGCCTGTAGTACTGAGAATGAGGTGTATGGTGTTCAGCAGGTAGCAAACATGCAGCAACTTTAATAGTCACATGACAGAACAGAATTGGATTACATTTATAATGTAGTACACTGAACTAGATTACAATTTTAATGTAATGCAAGATTAATGTAGTGTATTGAACATTAATAGCTACAGAAATTTTCAATGCCAAATTTTACATTAATTCTAAATGGTCCCATCAGGAATATGAAATCCAAGTTTCACTCTGCTGTTATGGATTTTGTATAGACATAATCACGAAGTGTGATATTTGTCTTTGTCTTATTCATAGGTATTATATTGCACCATAGCTGTGACAGGAAGTGTTGACTTGGAATGTCAGCTCATGGTTTGTTGGTTTGTGACAGGTGAGAGAGATGTTACGGGCGCGGGACTCCAATGGAGCAAGGATGCTAACTTTGATAACAGAACAGTTCCTGTCAGACCCAAGACTGATCCTGTGGAAGACACAGGGTACACCCATGACAGACAAGTGCAGGCAACTATGGGATCAACTGGGTGAGTTTGTTCTGTGTCTGATGTCATTTGAATTGGGTTTCATGTAAAGTGGTTCTTTGAGGAGAAGCTACTGCGTCAGAATGTTTGTACTGATGGCTGTTACATTCTTCACTTGTGTGAAACGTATGGCTGCAGTGAAACTTACAACCCAACTCCATGGAGCAGTAATTTGAGAAGCTAAAGGGCTAGAACTAGATCTTGTCATAAGAACTGATTCTACACCCTTGACTGTCATTATTCATTATCCATTTTAATGCACTCTCTACATCTAGGTCTTCCAAGTTGTCTCTTTTCTTCAGGATTACTGTATAAGCTGAAATGAAGAAAGCATAAAATAAACTGACATGAGTGTGTGAGAAGGGATCGATTATTTACTTAAATATGCATATGAGAGTAAGACAGACATATCTTCTGCTGCTTCATCAGTATTTGTTATGTATAGAGAGATGTACATGACGTTTGGTGATCCTTTCCATAGGAGTAATAGAATGCTGTTTCTGCTGCTACAGGTGCATTGTGGGTGTGTATTGTTCTGAACCCACACTGCAGTGTCCAGGAAAAGCAACACTGGAAAGTGTTGCTGGAGAAATGGACACTTATTGATGTGTGCCCACAGGAAGACCCTGACTTCCGGCCACAGCCACTGCCACGGCAGGATGGGGTAAGTGATCATGTTGTCAGTATCTACTGTGTCGGGAGAACATCCTTTAGAGATGGTATTATTCAGTAATTTTTGTGTTTACTGCTGCAAAGGGAATGCCAGTGGCGAGGGTGGGGGGAAGCATTTTATTTGATTGTGTTGTGGGTTGCTACGGTTATTAGCACCAATGACAGATGAATGAAATAGGAGTATGGAGGAGTGGTGAATTGATACTGACAGGGGAGATGTAAGTGAAGGGTGGTAATTGCACATGGAAATATCTGCTCTACATCTATGGGACCTTTTAGAATGAATATTCAGATATGTTCTGCTTTATCGGTGATTATCTTATCATAAAACTGCATTAAGTGCACATTCTCATCACCTGCTATTTATATGTTGGCATAGATTTGTAACTTTTGTTTAATTATGTGAAGTACAGGGTGTTTATTTTATCTGACACATGGGTGATCAGCTTAGTGGGCTTTGTTAATATTGTAGATGGGTGAGGGGAAGTGGGAATTGGTAGTTGTCCGATAAAATTATGATGCTGTATGCTTGTAGTACCTGGAAGATCACAAAGTTGTGTTTCATTTTCAGCATTTTCTGCTGCTAAACTTTCACAGTTGATGAGCGTATCCAAAAAGATGTTTCTGTCTAGAATATTAAGGAGTGAGCCTGTTACAGTATTGTTGTGGTATTCAAATAACATAGAATGAAATGCACTAAAAGTATTCCAGTTCCATTGTTACGCCTAATTAACAAAAGTCCTGAAGCATTGTATGATAATGCAGTGATCCTTCGATACATGAGCTGTCAGTTCACAAGTTTTTGCTTATATGAGATACACAGATTAATGCCTGTTTTATAATTCATAAACCAGCTACTCCTTCTGCAAGCTCCTTTCCCACAGTTCCTAGTGCCTTTTCTCAGTTGTCATCAGTTCCTGAATTGTCACAAATGTTAGAGCCTGATCCTTATTGCCCACTAACCCCAACAATGGAAAATTTGATTGTATCACATTATTTTTATTGTAAGTACTGTACCTAATATTTTGTGTATTGGGCACAACTTTAATTGTGTATTTTTTTTGTCATACTTGGTTATTGTTTTGTACCATAAAATTTTATGACACTGGAAGTAGGTGGAAATTAGTTTCCATTTTATAAGTTTTTGCCTTATAAGTAGCTTCTGATAAATGAATTAAGCTTGTAAACTGAGGGATTGCTGTACTGAGGAACATAACAGAAAAGTTCCTCCTACATTCGCTGGTAAGTTGATTTGCATCTTGAACCTATATGTCTTATGTCATGTTTTGCAGTTACACATGGCATTTGACTCATCAGACAGCAGTTCAGATGAGGATGGAGGTGGGGCATACCGGACGATGGAAAATAATAATCGGCGTTCCAGACTTGGTACTCAGAGGCCGCATCATGCCAGACCTTCCACTTCAGCCATTCCTAGAACAGTGTTTCACAGGTGGAGTATTATCTGACAGTGCTGGCAGCTACTGCACAACTGCACAACACAATTCAGTAACCAGTTACCACACTTCTTATCTTCCAACTTCCATGAACTGCACTGTGTTACTTCATTCACACATTAGTTCTTCCTCTTACGCATTTCATTGTATATTAACGCCATCTTCATGGAGCCTCACCACAACCACGGTTCCTTCAGAACACATCAGATGCTTATGCATACTTATTAGTTGTATGTTAAAGATTGTAGTTTACTCACAAATAAGGATAAAATTTAATATTTAAGGTCACAGGTTCACTGTTATTAAATCCCTTAAAATTTTTCATTTGTAAAGACATACAATGGTAAAACAAGTTAGAAGTTAAAGCGCTTAAAATCAATGGTGAGACATTTTAAGTTTTGTAACTCTCAACTTGTGTTGCCATTGTTCGTCTCTATGACTGAAGAATTTTTCAGGTGTTAAATAATGGTGAACCTGTGACCTTAACTTTCAACTTTTAACCTTTTTACTAATTGTACATTTAACAGAAAACTTTAATGATACAAAAAGTGGGAGTATTTGTGAGAAAACTACGGTCTTTAGTAGACAACTGATAAGTGTGAATAAGCATATGATGTGTTGTGAAGGCACTGCAGTTGGAGTGAGGCTGTATGTGGATGGAGGTAATAAACAATGATTTGCATAGGAGCAAGAACTAATATGTAGGTGAAGAAACACAGTGCAGTGCACGACAATTGGTAGATAGAAGTGTGGTATTGAGCATGGTGCATTGTGTGTACAATATTACAAACATTAACCCATTGTTGACCAACATGATCAGTTGATCACCAACACTCTGTCCAAACAGCTATACTGTACCCAAGATATTTTGATTTTTGTGCTTCGACTGAACTAGTGTTTGCTGCTCTGTCGTCCAAATAGCTGTACCGCGTCTGAGATATTTTAATTTTTATGATCAAATGGTCATCAACAGCTGGCAGTCTTATTCTCTGCTGTGGTCTTCTTGGACCAAAGAATACCTTTGTGTATTTATTTATTGTTGTACACAAGATCACCCTGCAATACTAATACATTTGCATAGCAAATTATTTGTTATTGTAGTGTTGTGTGTACAAATAAATTATATTTATTGAACTTCATAATGTGTTTTTTTTTTTTTTATTATTTTTGAAGTGGAGAAATGTAACAGCAAATGACAGGCAGGATGCTGATCTGTTAAGCTGCAAGAAACAAACATATGAATGTGAGTTTGAGGTTGTCAGAGGGATGTAGGTGAGGATTCAGATTTTGTGGGATGTGATGATGTGACATTGGCCAAGTGGTTCCTGAAGCATTGTGGTGCTTTAATCTTCAAGAAAAAATTTCTTCTTGACGTGTTTGACCTTGAAGATGAAGGCGCTACATTTGTTTGAAACGTTTGGAACCTCTCAGCCAGGAGCAAAGTGTCATGTCACAGAAGATGTGAATCCTCACCATACACACAACATAACAGTTTTGGCACGTTGGTTCCATTTTCTTTAATTATCTTTGAAACCACAAAGGTAAGGAAAAAGTATTTTATGGACAAAATACATGATTAATTTTTCCCAACAAATCATATCTGGGGTATTTTCATACTTAAAAAGCAATGCATGCTCACAAGATACACACAGAAATGCATTGTAGAGTGCAGTGCCAGCTTTAGCAAGTGCGGGGTGCACTTCCATTCTATGTGGCGGTCTGCTGCAAGTAGTTGTCGTCGTGGGTGGGTGTAGAGAGAGAGAGAGAGAGAGAGAGAGAGAGAGAGAGAGAGAGAGCAATGTCTGAGAAGATATTTTAGACTACTGCAAGGTGTACCTGTTATGAATAAGACATTCACAGACAATCATTTGTGTTGCACTGTCCTTATAAAATCAGGTCTAGAGCTTTGTGTGGTGTCACTACCACTACTAATGGGGCCATTCCCCATGAGTGTGGGATCTCTGTCAGCACTATGCCCACTTGCATTACCTTGGTCCAATCAGCCTGAGGTCAGCCCTGGTAGAGTGTCTTTTCTTAATATCCAGTTATTTCCAAGTTTATGTTGTGTTCATAGATTCTGGTAATATCAGACTTTGTATAAATCTGTTCAGTGTTTCTCAGATTGTTGCATACGGACAGATCGATGGGTGCCATGATGCTGAGAGGCATATTTAGCACCTTGCTATTTTGAATGTCCTGAAGATGGTTGTTGTCATTTACCTGCCTATATGATATGAAAATTTCCAAAATTCATCATCTGGAAAATGTTTTCTTTTGGGGGGGGGGGGGGGGGAAGGATGGGGGTGTGTGGGGTTGTCTTTTGTCGTCTCCTGCAGAACAAAAACAAAGTAAAAAACATTGTTGTGGGGTTTTGTGTA
>Ga0123354_10005897_pt1 | contig 18001 bp, 8 predicted proteins | sample TergutLab28metaG_2_FD_97872 | JGI IMG/M metagenome (GOLD analysis project Ga0123354, IMG submission 97872) | Labiotermes labralis P4 segment gut microbial communities from Petit-Saut dam, French Guiana - Lab288 P4 | ecosystem: Host-associated > Arthropoda: Insects > Digestive system > Gut ...
CTTAAACCAAGAAACTCAACAGGCTATGATGAAAGAACAAGTGAAATTCTAAAAACTTGTGCTACTGTCATTAGTCACCCACTAAGCTCCATCTGTAAACACTCAATTTTTACCAGTATTTTTTCCAGATCGCCTCAAAATGCAATAGTAAAACCACTGTACAAGAAAGGAGACAAATCTAGTATGACAACCTATAGACCTATTTTGCTTTTAACTGTTTTTTCCAAGGAAAGTTTACAGGAATTGAGTGGTTCATAAACGAGATGGTATCTCCTCTATTTAGGTTTTTGATGTAGAATTGTTCATTAACAGTTTAAAAAAAAAACGTTATTAAAGCCATTTTTTCCAATTTTTGGATCTTTTAATTTTTTATTTTTCACAAGTAAGGAGGGGATCTGTTCAGTTGGGTGCAATTTTCCTGTCTCATTCCTAATAATTTTATTACCAGATTTAGCCATAAGTCTATTATAGTGTTGGTTTATTGCTTCTTTTGTAATATTTTTAAGGATTCTACAAATTTCATGTAATTTTCCTTTGCTTTGGGATCATTGTTGTTCTTCTTGATGGTGTATAGACTTCTTATGTTCGTATGATATTTTTACTCCTTGTGTTATCCAGTCATTCTCTGTCATGTTTGTAATTTTTTATTTAACTGGATATCTGGCTTCAAAATTATGAAGGAAAGTACTCGGAAATAAGTTAAACATACAGTTAGTATCTGGTTTTTGATAAACAAATCCCCACATTTCTTGCTCTAGTAGTGTCTGAAAGTTTGTGAGTGAATTGCTATTTATTAGTCTTTTTCTTCGCTTGTTTGCAATTTTGTTTGTCGATGCACATGTGAAAAATTGTGCATCATGGTCAGATAGGCCACTTTTGGGGGAAGCTGTGTAAGATGGCTCTAGTCTACTGTTATCCACAAATATGTCATCAATGGCTGTACCTGATTTGTGTTCTTGTTGCAAAATGTACTCTATGCAATAGATTATATGCTGTTGGGTGCTTTCAATGACATATTCTGTGGTGATATCTCCACCAATTAAAAATTTAGTTTTTGGTTTATACAGAAGTTTCAAAGTATCTTCTAGAGTTTTAATAAATCGGTTAAAATCTTCTGTGGGGGATCTGTATAAGCATAATATGACTGAGACGCTGCAGTTTCTAGTTCACCTGCACAAATTTCCAGATCTTTCTCTTGACAGTTATTTGAGATATCCATTTTGTTGATATATATGTCTTTGCGAACAAAAATACACACACCTCCCTCTGCAGGTTATTACGGCAGCAACTGGATGCTAGTACATATATTGGCAACATGAGGTGTATCAGGTCCTGTTCTTCCATGTGAGTTCAATTAAACATAGTATGTGGGTTTTTATGTTATCTGTTTCAAAGGAATGTATTAATTCAACACTTTTGCTTCTCAGTCCCCAGATATTTTGATGGACGATATACAATTAATTAGATAAATCCACATTTTTATCATGGTCTGCGAAGTCCAAGGAGTTACAATCTATACATCTTTGTGCTTCTGGTTTTACACTAAAAAAGGGGAGGCTTATGCAAGGGTGATGACAGGAATGCTGCTAGATCCCGACACATGACCACCAACCAATTTCTCATGTTATACATAATGACTCTGAATTCGATGGCTATTTAAAAAGGTATGACTGCAATAAAGAATGCTGCTAGTATGAAATAAAGCGCGTACTGTTGTTCTTCTATCGCACAATTGAGTTTTAAACATCTCCCGCTATTAGCGCTAGTAGTCGCAGAGTAAATATGGCGGGGTGTGCAGTTTTGTGGTTGTGCCTGCATATGTCTTTTGTGGTTTGGTGACACTCGGTCTACAACGGCTGGGCTACACAGCTGTCGAAGGAAATTACCGTACGTAAGTCACTCTTAGCGATTAACTGTAAAGTAAATGCAAAATGGTAGTGTATAGGCTCTAAAATTGCGCAAGATTCGTGACAATGTGGCATGCTGTTTAGGAAACCCAGGAATATAACCTTATGTATTTAATTTCCGTTCACGATAGATTGGGCATCGCGGGCCAAAAGAAAGGTGCTTCGCGAATTCCCGATCTTACTCCGTGTAACTTCCTTTTGTGGAGCTGAGACAAAGGGAAAGCGAATTTAAATTCAACTTGAGCGACTTGTCAACTCAGCATTTTTATAGAAACACCACAATTTGGTTTTACATTCGCAAGATACTGTGAATCTCTGCGGCCTATTTTATTATACAGGCAGGTCTCGTTTTACGTCAAGGTTATATTCCTGAAGATCACGGCGCAAATCGAACACAATATTCCCATTTAAAACAGTGTATTTCATGAGGATTGGACAAATGACAACTTCATACTATGTAGTTTATGACTATACCACTTGTGGATATACGGACGTGTAATGTGTATATCTACTTATGTAGAGTATATGTACAATTCTATATAGTATACATACATTTCTATACAATATATTTATTTATGCTAATGCAGTAAAAATGTAAGAGACTCACATCCATAATGTTTGATGCTGTCCATTCCGATAGCACTCTGTTAGTGTTGCTACACGAACAAACACTTTGGTTCTTTAATTCTATCAGCATTATCACGAATTTTTACATGCGCTACTATGAGCGAGTCTAAAATTACGACATATGTCAACAATTCGTTCACCTTTCTAAAGTCGGGTTATTACGTCTACTGTCTCTACAATACTGATTGTCTTTCGCAATTTTTTTCACTTGGATTACATTAGGTGATGTAGATTTAAATTTTTAACTCATTTTGGTAACAAAAGCCAATGCTGTTGAATTGAGAACTACACCAGCTACTTGATTATATCACCAACGTAAAAGATACACACACATAACATGCGTGACAGTGACGTTATTTTCTGCTAGCCTCCAACACAAGTGCCGCCAGGGCTCGTGTATGCTACATCACATTAAACCGAAAATTATCGCGTAAATTATAAAAGTGGCGTAAATTTTCGAGTTGCCTTCAAGCGAAATCGCACAAAAGTAAGTGGCATAAAACATGACCTTCCTGTGTATGTAAATCACTGTGACTTATGTTAAAGGTATAAATTATCCTGGAGCAGGAAGGATAAATTATTGCAGAAAGGTGAACTAACATTCAGATATTCACAGCATAAATACTGATAGATGTACAAGGTATTATGAAACATATTATTTGAAAACCAAGAGCCCAGAATACATAAGTACAAACTTTTTCTAATACAATACTACGTAACTTTGGTGCAAAGTGGAATGTGTCTTCCGTGGATATGCATTGCATTACATTACTTCCAGTCGGCTTTAATCATATCTGAACCCTTCTCTGCAATCATGATGACCGGAGCATTGATATTACCGCTGGTTACGTTCGGCATGATGGAAGCGTCTATAACACGGAGGCCCCTAATGCCATGAACTCTGAGGGCGTTGTCGACCACAGCTTCACTTGGTGATGGTCCCATGATGCATGTGCTAGACTGGTGGTTCTCGGCGTTGGTCATATACTTAATGGCACACTGCCAGTACTCTTCCGTGCGAAACGTGACGTCCGCACAACCTTCAACTGGTGTTCCGTCAAGTTCCAGTTGGTAGTGCTGTAGGGATTTTGTTCTGGATAACTCGATTGCCTTTCTGTGTAGAGCACAATGAACGTTGTACCAGTTAGTAAGTGAATCATTGCCACTTTATAGTATCGTTTTAATTCAACATGTTGCTACTCCGTAATACAGTAGATTCGAGATTTCTCAGAATATTTAAGTTAAATAAAATTATTTTCCAAGTGTTTGATCAAAAAAAGAGAATTAATTTAAGAGGGAGGGTTTACGCTAACCCGAATAATAAGAATAGAGTAATTGCATGAAAAATTTCTTTATAAATAAATTAAAAGGCAAATTTATTCTTCAGAAACTTTCATTTGGCTATCACCTGCATCTCTGTGTTTGTAACTAATTACTTATAAACAGTCTTATAAGTAATTCATGAGAATATTACTAGTACAAAATGTTGTAATAGCGAAAACTAGCAAACAAGAAAAGTATTTGATTTTCATTCCTGACATACTGTGTATACGAATGCGAAATGTGGCATAATGCCTCATTTTAAGTGTAAACAAACTGTGATTTTTATCTGTTATGCGTTGAGATAATGCTAACATAGTGGTCGAGAGAACGTTCGGATTGACGGTATTACGAGGGCATAACCTTTCATATTTAATGCAATATATCGTCCTTGCAGCTGTCCAATACACACAAACCTGCACTTACTATTAGCTGCACAATACTTGTTAATCACTGCTCGTAGATTTAATGTTTTCCATTCCGAAGTGTTTAACACACATATGAATGTATAATGTATCAGTCAAACACAACAAACTTTAATATGTTATGTTTATTATTTAAGGCAACATGTTTCGACTCTTATAGAGTCATCTTCAGGCCCTTCTAAGATACAGATCCTTAATAACAATGTTTAAAATGCATAGTGGGATCCCAAATGCTTACATTCTTGACATAACTATGTACAACTACGACAACGCATCTCAAATACACAAGTTTAACTTCTTTTATGTACCGGTTAAAATTTTAGAACCAAAGTATTTTAGGTGTATAATAAAAACTTATGACACTTGTAATTATACACAGTTATGTCAAGAATGTAAGCATTTGGGATTCCAGCATGCATTTTAAACATTGTTAGTAAGGATCTGTATCTTAGAAGGGGCCTGAAGATGACTCTATCAGAGTCGAAACATTTTGCCCTAAACAATAAAATAACGTATTAATATTTGTTGTATTTGACTGATATATTATATATTCATAACTGCTCCTATATCTTCCGCCCATAGTTTATGGCCATCATCAGGGAACTACAAACTCCATAGACATATACAGCCTAATCTGTGAAGGTGGACGAAAAATTTAATCGTTCACGCACAAACTTTCATTTCCAATTCACAGCACAATGTTCATTTTTTAAGTCTTGAAGCTTTCACGGCGACATAATTCAATGAAATGTTCTTGAATAGACAGCAGCATCAAGATGTCAAGGTTTACTGACGTTTTATAGACTGACTCCGTCCCCATCTTGGCCCTACCAAGCCACCGGCACACCCTGAAGATGGGGACGGAGTCAGTTCTCCAAACGTCGGTAAACCTTCATATCTTGATGCGGTTGTCTGCCTGAGATTGTTTCATTGAATATTTATTATTCACTGCTTCTACATGTTTTGGCCACAGAATATAGCTCTCTTCAGGGAGCTACAAACTTCATAGATGTATCTGCATATATACACACACACACACACACACACACATATGAAACGTTCTCTGACTCTCGAATTCATTCTTTGTTGGGTAACGTGGTAGGGATTGTTGACCAGGCTTGGTCCCAACTGCGTGCTGTGGTCGACACCATTTACCAGTTTCTTGTTGCTTTATGATTGTTATTTTCATTTCTGATTCACTGCCTTTCTTTTCTATTATCACTTTTTTCACCTGTATACTTTTAAAGTTGGGTACATCCAGCAAAATCATTTACAATAAAGTAGAATTTAAAAAGTGTCAGACAGTTAAAAAGTACTGTAAACAGAATTTGGAATAAACTGACGGAAACAAAAACAGATAGTCCAAACACAATATCGACTCGTACGTACGTGTACATTGCATTGACCAGTCACGGGACTGCACTAACGGCCTATGTAATTCGATAGGGCAGAGTCCTACCCGCCATTTTGTGGCACCCCAAAGTTTGTTGCCGTATTCACAACAACAGGCCAGTTGTTCCTATTCTGGGCCAGACGAAACGAGTCCATGCCATCTCATTTTGCTTCTTAAAGATCACTTTTAATAATACCCTTCCATCTACGCCTAGGTTTCCAAGTGATCTACTTCCCTTAGATTTCCCCACCCACCAAAAAAAAAGCTACATGCTCTTCTCCTCTTCTCTTACCTGCTTCGTAGCCCGCCTATTTCATTCTTTTTGTTTTGAACACCTGAACGAAGTAAAGGGGAATTAGGTGAAGTGAAGTGCAGTATGGGGGGGGGGGACGAGACTTTATGGGAAAGGATTATAGGAGTAGTAAGTGATGAGAAGTCAAGGACTGTGGTGAAAGCGTGAGTGAATTAATGATTGGGGTGATGGGGAACAATTACAAGAAACTATAAGCAATATTCTCTTAATTGGGTGTTTTTACCTTCTGTACATGTTGTATTCCAATTTGTCTCGTGTTTATTGTTGCTAGTTTTAAATTGTCTTGTGTGTAATTATTGTTGGTTGGCCGTGTGTTTTGTTGTAGTTGTCTTATGTGCATTATTGTCATCTTATGTTTATTTGCTGTACTGTGTGTGCATTGCTGCTTTTTACTTTAGATGCCGGACTGCCGGCTAGAAGTCAGTATTCGGAAGGTCCTGCGACCGGCCACCTCGACACAGGTTTTTCTTGGTTTCCCTCTGTCTATAAGCGAATGCTGAGATGGTTCCCAAAATTCCAAGTTGCCACTACATGCTTCTCATGTAGCCCTCCCAACTTAAATTTATTAGTAATCAATTTCACATTTTGTATACATTATCACCAGGTGACAACCCAATAGCAGTTAATAAATGTTATTATAATAATATTTGGCGGGGTGTACATATCATGCATCTACTCATTATCTGGGGAGCCTACTAATTGTATTACTGTCCTGGGTCGATGATTTCGCAATTCGGGAAGCCTCTGTACCTTATATTTTCCGATATTTTACCAGAACACAAAACAGCATCTGATCACATATTGGGGTTTTCTGGGTTTTGACGCAGTCTTACGTGGTTACCGGTGTGTTTGGCCAATTTTTTAGAGAGAGACTACCATCTACCAAACAATAACTTTAAAAATTTAGGATCTTAATCTTAAGGTGTGTCATCCCCTTTGTGTTAGGTCAATAACACAAAGCTGTAGTGTGTGCATATCTGATGAAACATCTCAATACGATGGTTTTACTACCTAATTTGCGTGTTAGAATTATAAGATGTTCACAAATGATGTAACCCCTTAACATGTTTATTTAAACTTTTACTAATCCCACGATTTATGACGAAAGATGAGATCTCGTCCCCCATCCAAAATTACCACATATACTCTATAGTCACTTAAAAAGTTCTTTGGACAACCTGATGATGGCCTACATACAGGGCCGAAACATGTAGTTGTATATTATATATCGCTACTAATTGTAATATTGTTGTGTTCATGACTGTATGTATATATAGATATATGCACACTACAGCTTTGTATTATTTAGGATCTTACTTCTACTTCTGTCACAACAACCCCACATAGATTTGGTCTTCTGCACCAGATCATTCCGCCCTTTTCTATCTTAGACGATTTGGATCTAGAATCATTAGTGCCTTGTAAATCTCAAGCTTGGTATTTTGTCTTACCTGACACCATCCACCAGGATGTCAATCTCGCTCTGGTAGGAGAGGTAGTTGGGGTTGATTACAGGAGCCGTATAAGGGTCTTTGTTTCGAAGCGTGATATTGCCGCGGCTCATGGGCACCAGAAGGGTGGGGGTCATTGTAACAAAGCGTGTGTTCCCCGTCTGGAGCAGTTCTCTTTCACTCCCTGACTTGGAGCAATTCGCCAAATATCCACCAAAGAACATCTGAATGTCCTGGGCGTCAGTAGTCGCGTATTTGGAGCGGATCAAACCGGTGACCTGAGAACAGGCGGATGGCATACTGTCTCAGAGGGTTTTGGTGTAGGCATAATTTGTAAATTCTGTAAAAAAAAAAAAACTTGGTTCTTTTTGAGGTCAGGTGCAGGGTAACCCTTAGAGTACCATAAAATAAACGGATACAAAAATTTCAGTGTGCAATATTTTACTTCAAATTAAAAGAATCTAAGCTTTCTTAAACGTATTTTCCCAATGAAATTCCTGTCGTGTGGGGGGTCCAAAAACATTGGGGAGTTTGTGGTGATTGCAGCATCCTTAAAGCAGCCCTCCTTATGGAATGAAATCCAAGGATTCTTTCGAAATAATCTGGTTATCTTAAGACATCTATCGTAATAGAATGAAAAGGAATAATTTCGAGGCACCTTCACGAGTATCTGGGCATTGCCATCGATGTTGGCTCACGCATCATCGCCTGATGTGATGTAATTGTCTGTTGCACACATTTACCGTCAATGTAGTAATTATGATATTTTTTTCATAATATCGAAAGAAATTTGTTTTTTTTTTAAATTGAATTTAGTTATCGATAAATACGGGCAGTTTTGTAGGGGATTCACAACTGAAGAACGTTGGACCCATTCTGAAATATGCAGGAGTATGTGAATTATTATTTTCAGATAGAATTTTGCACAGGACTAACATGAGAAAAGAAGGTGTCTTTTGAAAATACTCTACCTGTGACATGCCTGTTGATGACATCGGTCCTGTGCGGGTGTCAAGGTACTGTCGTACAATATCCGTGTTCAGATCCTGCAAGTTTGAAGCGTTGTTCACGATGAAACTTACACTATATGACACGTGGTTCATCAGGTTTTGTCCGACCATCGGGGAGTCCAGAATTACAGGAACGCCTATCAAGTAAAAGCCACACCTTCATCGCGTTTTATAATTAACTGACATTCTAACAATAAAACCAAAGCTTCAGTGCCGTTACTCCCGCTGCTAGACCCGAGTTTCAATCCAATTCACAACCGTGCACTAAAGTCAGCTTCAACGTCGCCTTTCCCTTTGTCCGCTGATGTGCTTCTCAATGTATCCCTTCTCTCGCAGCTCAAATGACAATCGCTGCAAACACCTCGCACATCACACTACAAATTGTAATCTACTCATAAAATTATTATTAATGTAACATTTTAAAACATTAATTTAAAAGGTAAAAGTAAATTAGTCCCATTACAGACCCGAGGTGTCCAGAGGGTCCCAGGAAGTTAAGGTTCCCAGATTACGTGACAATGGCCCAGGATGGTGGTAAGGTTGTCAGCCTTAAGCACCGGTCGCTTCTTACCCACAGGAAATACTCCTGGTACTCATTTCTGTTAGAGGCTGAGTCGATCCCAGGCCATAGTGCGATCGGAAGGATTATGTCAATAAAAAATTCCAAGGACACCAACTGGAATCGAACCAGCGACCTTCTGATTTGTAGCGCGGCGCCTTAACCACTGTGTTACAGCGGTCTCCAAAACATTAATTTACAATATTAAAATTTACATAGCAGTCGAGTGGCCACGGGTTCCAATGTCAATCTGGAAACCGACTATTTTGAATTAAACTAAACGCGGTGTTCTTCAGTCCTTCCAGGCGTAATCCACCGTTTCATCTTACGGATTGTTCTTCAACCATCTGCACAAGGTGAAGTTAGCTTAATTAAATCTGAGTTTTGTATTAATGTTAACTACCAAAAAATACTCTTATCAGGCGAGTGTAGATACCCGTTGTTTTATATCACACATCCTTTAACATGTTTCGCTTCTAACCTAACCATCACCAGGAGATTTAATACGAAGGAAGTGACGCTTCCAAGAATTACATTGTCCTATACTTTCATCGATCTTGCTTATGTCATACCTTACATCAATTCAAATACAGTTACACGGAATATGCAATATTTTATAAATTTCCACATTATTGTATAGGACGTGGAATAGCTCAGTCAGTATAGTGACTGGGCTAGGAGCTGGATGGTACGTGTGGGCCAAGAAAATTTTCTCTTCTCCAAAACACCCAGACCGGCTCCGGGACCCACTTTTTTCCGTTTCAATGGGCCCGGGTACCTTTTGCGGCTATAATGTAGCAGAGGCCTGATACTGACCACTCACCCCCGTCTAAGCCCGAAGTTAAGAAAGGGTGGATCTACATTTCTAATCTTCTTATGTGCCCCTATGGCGTGGACACGGAAAACCCTTTGGTTTTTATGTGATTATTATTATTATTATTATTAATCGCATTTTGTGTATTGGTATAAATTAACTGTGGCTTTCGATAATGAGACACTGCTTATACCCGAACTGCTGACAATGGTCGCTTCACGGACAATTTCATCAGATATTCTCCACATAAGATAAATTTGGTTGATGTTTACGGTCCGGAATAGGTCAGTCGGTATAGCGACTCGCTACGGGCTGGACGTTCCGGGGATCGAATTCCGGTAGGGGTGAGATTTTCCGCACCTCTTTAGACCTGCCCTGGGGCCCACCCAACTTCATATACAATAGGTACCCGGTCTTTCCAGGCGGTACAGCGAGTGGGGTTTGGCGTTGACCACCCACCCCAATCTAATGCCGAGGTTAAGGGAAGAGTAGAGCTATACGTCTACTCCCCCTCTGGGCCTCCGTGACCTGTTCTGGAGTGAATTTTAACATATAAGCTTGATATTTGACATTTGATACATGGAATGTGCGGGCGAGAAACTAAAACCTCATGGTGGGAGCTCATTACAAAAGTTCCATTCGACTGGATGTGTTGCACGTACCGACTGCTTGGAGCTGTTCCTTCGGACCAATGCCAGATAACATGAGGATCTGCGGAGACTGAATAGCACCGGCACTCAGAATAACTTCCTTTCTTACTCTGATAACCTTGCGTTTCCCGTCTTTAATATATTCCACGCCTGTCACTTTCTTTGCTTTTTTATCGACAAGAATCTTCGTCACCTGAAAAGAAGCATATCATGTTTTAACTCTTAGGACACAGAATACATATCTGAAGTTTTTGGAACAGTGATTTTCATATTTTGATCTACTGGGTTGTTAAACTCTGACGATATAGGACTGTATCCCTCCAGACTGTCTGTAATCACCCAGAAAACTATAGGGCGTCGGAGACCAGATCACAATATGTGTATGGAAGAGAGTATGGGATTGAAATATTCCTTGCCATGTAGACTGGTAATATCACATAATACTTAAGTCTGCATCTAAACCGATGTTAGGACACAATGTGTCGCACAGAATGGAATAACTCTTCGGGCATCTTTTCATTCCTGGTTATGTAGAATGCAAGGGGTGCGTCGGATGGTTGCAGAAGACAGTCAGACGGACATTTGCAAAGTAAATTAGGAAATGCTTTCTATAAAGTAAGAATGAATACTGGTGACCTGATGAACTTAATGTCTGATGTAGCATTAATACCGACTAGTTTTTAAATTACATACGTCATTTCGAATTGCAGTTTTTTTTTGTGAAGTTGGTAATGGAAATTATTGTTTTATGAGCCGCAAGGATTTTTTTAGCTAGTTGAAATTGTCAAAATAATAAGAACTCTGGTCCAGCGGTTAATACACGACATACCTATTGTTATACTTAATTTAATTGCTTTAAATTATCTACCTATAAATGCAAACTGTACTATTTGTTACGAAAATTTCAAATTGTCGCATAATAATATTCATTCCTTCCGCTGCGGCCAGCGTTCAAAGTCGTTTCACCACTGGTGTGTAAAATTTTGAGCGGCTTGATTGTGTGTCTGGGTAAGTTTGTGTTGTCACTCGGCATGGGCTGTAATCTGATACGGAGGTGTAACCTAATAGAAGCACTGTCGCTGCCGTCCTGTTTCTAACTACAACAGAATTCATGCCGATAAATTAGGCGTGGTAAGAACTGGCTTCCGAAAGCCTTCTTGGTGCTGTAGCGCTAGTATTTTCTAGCAAGTTACCACAGACTCCATGCCGATAAATTTATTAGGCCTGACGCAAGCCTTGTTATTGCTGAGTAGGGTGCCATTCTGTTGTTTCTACTTGCCAGAGACTCCGTGCTGATTAACAGATTAGGCCTGTTCAGGATTGGTCTGATGAAAGCCTTGTTTGTGCTCAGTCTAGCGCCGTCCCTGTTGTTCGCCTGAGCTATCGTGTAACCAACGCTGTCCTCTCCGTTCAGATCCACTCTTGAACGATAACCTAGCTCTGCTGCTGCATCCATTATATCGTCTGCCATCTTTGGGTGGTCGTTGAATTGTCTGATCGTAAGGTAGCCTCCTGTACCATGATATTCCTGTGTTTCACCCAAGAAAACAGAAGAATAAGTTTGCAAGGAATCCCTTATTCCAAGAAATTGATAATTAAACTGTTTATCACTTTACATCCCGTCCTCTTAGGTAAATCCGTCTACGATGAGATTGCAGAAAGATGTCCCATGGACCAACCGTCTCCATAATTCCACAAGATGTTACGCTTTCGCCTTCATCGTCCAGACAAACTGTCAACAAGATTATTAGTACTGAAGAACACTGATGCCATTTATTTGTTAGTTTTTGGCGCGAAAGACCCCAGTGGGCCAGGGCCTCCTCGATCACGAGGTTTCTAAATCACACACAACGACACACCACAGTCGGTAGGACTCCTGTGGACGAGTGATCAGCTCGTCGCAGAGACCTCTACCTGACAACACACAACACTCACAACAGACAAACATCCATGCCCCCGGTGGTATTCGAACCCACCATCTCAGCAGGCGAGCGGCCGCAGACCTACGCCTTAGATCGCGCGGCCACTGGGACCGGCAATGATGCCATTGCCTGAAGAAAAGTACTTTGGGCTCCTTGATAAGGCCCAGTTCTGTGGATGGGAATACAGAAGAAGGCAGATAATAGGCAGCCTGAAGCACCGTAATTGACGTCACTCATGGGACTTCTTTCTGCAGTCTGGGAATAGCTGATTTCCAAAGCACACAGCGTTCCTCTGGGAATTTTTTTATATAGAATTTACTGGTCGTAAGTACAAATGTAGTATGTACCGTCAAAACGTTGTATAACCGAATATTTGTTTTCCCGAACAATAGAAACTGTGTGATATCACGATAGAGACTGGCTTACCATACATTTATTTTGCACTATTCCGTGAGGTGAAACAGCAGTACGCCTGTGACTCTACCTTTTTATATACATCGCCGATTTGCAGGTTATCCTCTGATTTAAGGAAGTACGGAAAAACAGACTTGTAGTCCCAGCCTTTATTTCCCGCTGCAGCCCAGTAATCGAAGTCCAACGGGTGGCCACGAATTAACATCATGCCATTGATGACACCAGTTCCACCCATCACCTTCCCTGAAACAGGACGTACTCTTGAGAATAGCAGTTTACCGATTACTTTGCCTGAAAGAGGACATGTTCTTGAGGAAACCAGGTACATCCATCACCTTCCTGAAAGAGAACATGCTCTCGAGGACACCAGTTACAAACACCACGTTCCCTGAAACAGAACGTGCTCTTGAGGAAACCATGTACACCCAACACTTCCCTTGAAACAGAACATTTGGAAACATGTTGAGGAAACCAGGTACACCAATCACCTTTCCTGAAAGAGAACACTCTCTTAAGGGCATCAGTTCCACCCATCACCCGAGCTGAAGAACAGCATGACTTTTGTCAATTCGTGATCAATAAGGAAATTCTGTCAAAATGTAGTATTTGTAATGAAATGGAGCGCATTTATTTCGGCTAGTAATTGCTACTTGTCACTTCAGAATCGCTTTTTCTGTCCCGCTTTTTTAAAACATAAAAGTTACAACAAGTACAACACGATTTTGACCTATTCTCGTATTGGCTATGACAATTTATCCCTGATATTACGAAAAACTTTTATTGAGAGACGCGAGACTTTGAGATGAATGTTAATATTACTGTACTTGAGTTGACACCGTGTAATCGTAAAAATATATAACAAAGGCAGGGGTTTTTCCGAAACGCCTTTATTCTGTCTACCTAGCCGACTACATGGTATCACGTACAGTACCACACTGTTTGTGTTTAAGATCGGGGTGCTAACTGCAGTGTTTTCACCTAAGATGGAAAGCATAACGGAAGGTTAGTTAAAGTTACATATTGAAGAGTTTCATAATACGAGGTATATATAATTTTTATTAAACCCCGTTAAGATTATCAGATCGAGTGGATTAGATGGGTAGGACATGTAGCATTTAGATACAAGTAAGAAATTCGTATATTTTAAAAGGAAAATCTGAAAGGAGGAGATATTTTGGAAACCCTAAGCTGTAATGGGCAATAATATTAAAACGAATCATTAAGTGCAAAGTAATTAAATATTCAGGTATGATGAAAGGCATAGTAGTACATCACTAGCTCTTATACTCTGAGCCTTTGAGGCAGGACCCTACTGCTTCGAGTTAACAATGATGTAATATATAGAATTCATTCCATCAAACTTTCTTGGTACTGACTTCCCATAGTTACGAATAATAAAATCACGCTCCTCCATCTACAAGTATTCTAGCAGTAGCTTGTATCACCCATAAGTACGGAGGTCTAAATTTCATAGTTTACGAATAGCAATTTACTTTAGCGTCTGGACATGACAGATTATTCATAAAGTACGTCAAGTTAATAGGGCTTATTTCTTTCATTAAGTCACCTCCTAGGGATGGCAGAATCCATTTTCTCTACTTCTCGTCATATTGCTTAAGGACATACAAATCCCTTGCGCAAGGTAGCCATGAAAACTAAATTTTGTTCCGTGGCGCCTAAATTTTTTTTTTGGGGGGGGGAGGGGGCGGGGTTCTTCAGTATGGGAATTGTTTCATGTCACTTTTGAGGCACCTAGAATTTTGGTGTGGTTCCTGTATTTTTGGAAGATCTCATGCGGCCCTACATTTAATTGTCCTAATACATTTAATGAAGGATTGCAAGAGGCAGTGAAGCGCAAACAGTAACTGTTTCTACCCAAACCTCATCCTCACATGCCAGTAGTACAACCTGCCCTCACTGACGAGGCTCTGGGAACCGTGTAACAGCAGTGTAACTGTTCCATCATCCGCAGAGGAAGTGCTGCAGAACACGTCTGTCCAGAGGCTGAAAGGTGGCAACCCCACCACTGGCCTACCTAGCAGTAGGCTAGCAATTAAGTTTAAGCAGGTTAAACAGGTCTATCAAGGTCTTACCAGTGACGGATGATGATGATGGCATATCTCAATTAAGTGCAAATATTCCAATGTCACTTTTAGAACCTGATGTTCATTACAGTTCGAAAACCGTAAGAATGGAGCCTGCGTATGCATTGAGTGAGTCACAGGCAGCTAAAAATGGTTAGTCTTCCAGCTTGGAATTGGACGGAGACTAACAGCACGACACCTCGTGTCACCTAGTGTTTCACGAGAACATACAAGTATACATGGAACTGGACTCGGAGGGCTTCTTTCGCACGACCTACGCCAATGAAAATGTGAGTAAAATATGTAGCAAGAATTATTAAGACTAGAGAAGGCAGTATTGGGACTAGGATGCTGGCTAGACGGTTAAGGTTTCGAATTCCAAAGATATTTTCCTCTTCTGGGAAGCGTCCGGGACGACTCTGCGTCTCGCGTTGTTACCGGTCCCTTTCCAGTGAGTAGAGCCACCTGATTTGTGAAATTTAGCACTCATCAAGCTTAGCTACGATCTGGACGTCCGGGGATCGAATCCCGGTGGTGGCGAGATTTTCTGCACCTGTCCAGACCGGCCCTGGGGCCCACCCAGCCTCCTGTAAAATGGGTACCGGCTCTTTCCTGGGTGTAAAAAGTGGCCGGGGCGTGACGCTGACCCCTCACCCCTTCTAGTGCCGTGGTCAAGAAAGAGTAGAGCTATACCTCTATTCCCCCTATGGGCCGTGCGGCCTGTACAGAGCCTCAGTGCCTGCACAAGGGTGCACTTTATTTTGTATATCTTTATACCTCTAAACCCCTTCACGCTAAGAACAAGGGAAATTTAACTCTTACCTTTACCTTTCAATTTTAGAGCTCCTGCAGATGCACCTGGCTAGAGATTATGGTATTAATGGACTACTATGGAGACAGTATGAATACGGGAACATAATATCAAAATAGATTTTAGAAAGGCGAAATACAAGGCCATAAACAAAGGAATCTCCAATCATTTTTAATAAAAGTGGAGGATTTCTTGCATCAGTCAACGACTATTAGCCTATGTTTTGCATAAGCTTTCTGGTCCATGGAACTATTTACTGTAGAACTCCACGTATTCGGACGCTGGTTATCCGGATCGACTTGGCCTTTCGGATAAATTTGTAGAGAGTTCTTCAAAACTAAATTGTCTTTAAATTACCGGTTATCGGATCAAGTACAGTAAAGTGTTAAGGCTTCTAGAACATCAAATCAGGCATGGTCGAAAGGTTTAGACGCAGGTACATACTGTAAATAGTAAGAGCAGAACTTCGAACTGCCAGTGTAGCCTAATTTCAAAGAAAACGCCAATTATCCGGATTTTCTACATATCCGAACGCCTCGCCTTCCTAATTAATCCGGATAAGCGGAGTTTTACCGTAATTGCAGTATATGGCATACCTCTAGGATATAAGCAGCGTCCTCCTGGCTGGGCCAGACACGCGTTTTGCTGTGGTTCTGTCTCGAAGTTCCAGTTGATTGTTGATTCCGGAGGAGGTTTGGAATACGTGAAGTAGGAGCCAGGGTACTGGGCCCCGGTGGGCTCAGGTCCCCCCGCTTCAAGAAGTGCCACTTTCCAGTGCTTATTTTCGGTAAGACGGTTTGCGACGACGCAACCAGCTGATCCAGCACCGATGACGATAAAATCGACTTCCTGTTTTAGAATTTGAAGCAACTTTTATTAGCTGGTGGCTCGTTACGTGACTAATTCAGTGACTTATTTACTAACAGTTCAAAGAACATGAGATCTTCGCTTTTGTGGGACGTCACGCAGCGTAGATTGGTAGTTACCGACGTATCAAGACAGCCAATCGGTAACAGTTTAGAAGAAGCGAAGGCTTGGTGATTATTGTTTGATTACCTCGACGGCTCGTGTCGCTCCTTCTTTTGCTGTTGCCTAGCCATCTTGTGTCCTTTGTTGCCTATTTGTTAGATACTTCGGTATGAGTGTTCGAATCCCGGTGGGGGGAGAGATTTCTTTTTTCTCCAAATGAGACAGTCCGGCTTTGACATCCATTGAGCCTCCAGTGGAATGGGTACCGCAGGAAAGGCGATCGGGGTAGAAAGTTTATTACTGACCTCGTTTAACATCGTTGTCAAGAATTAGTGGATCTGTATTTCGTATCCCGCCTCTCCCTGATGGCCAGCACAGACAAAACTGTGTTTTTAATTTTCTTGTAATAATATGCAGCTTTTATATCGGTGTTCAGTCCGAGAGTGTATCCTATGTTACTCAGCCTGAAGAACTTTAAATTTTTGCGTTTCTCTCACGATTTGTGGTGCTAATTAGAGTCTGGTTCAGTAACTTCAAACGACAAGGAAAATTGTGAAACCTAAGTGTAGGTGGTTGGATAATATTAAAGTGCATATATATATATATGTATTTACGGTAACGTATGTTTGCGAAGTCGTGATCTTCTGAGCTACCAAATGGATCTTTATAAGACAGGTATTTTTATAAAGATTATGATTATTTATTAACTGTAATCTACTTCATTTCTATTTGATTCCTTTTCAAAAATACTTTCATAAAAATGTAATGTTAAAACTTGATAGTGCTGCCTCCACCGGAGACTTAGAGAAGTATAGCATGAAAACAATAGTGTTTGACATATAGCGACTAATACCATTAGTACATAAGCATTTACAGACAAAAGCTTTTATTGTCTGAAGCAGGAATATTTCCTCTTCGCCACCGTGCCGATCAACTTTGAGTATCAAAACATTGCCATTCAAAGGGCACAATAAATTCACGCCTCAAATACATAGTTCATTTCCTTGTGTCAGGATTAAACATGTGATGATGTGAGAAAGTAAATTGTGTCAGACTCTGTACATCAACACTACTTTAAACAGCATGCAGGAAGGAGCTTATAGGACCGGGTAGATGGACTGCCATCAGAACAGAACGTTGTGACTAGGAAACGTAGTGATCACTAGCGGATGTTAGCAGCAATGCTGCTAACTCTCATTCTTCATTTTTCTCTTACTTTTATACGAAGTTCATAATTATTATCTTTGTCAACATGAGAATATGACGCAATAATATGGTTGAGTTCTAATTGTTGAGGACAAGCAGTAAGAGACCGAGGTATATTCAGAGTGA
>Ga0123354_10005898_pt1 | contig 18001 bp, 11 predicted proteins | sample TergutLab28metaG_2_FD_97872 | JGI IMG/M metagenome (GOLD analysis project Ga0123354, IMG submission 97872) | Labiotermes labralis P4 segment gut microbial communities from Petit-Saut dam, French Guiana - Lab288 P4 | ecosystem: Host-associated > Arthropoda: Insects > Digestive system > Gut ...
ATCAGCACGCCTCAAGTCAGCCTACACAACACAACAAGTACTCGCTAGCTCCTGAAGATGGACGTATTAACGTCTGAAACATGTTGAGCAATAATAAAGCAAGTGTCATCTAGTTGGTCAACCATTATTCAAATATCAGTATTTTGTACATGTATTTCTCGAAGTGTGAGTTTTTGGTTTCTCAGAGCAGTGATTCTGATGATTAGGGTCTTCTGGAAAGTGATGCTGTGACGCCAAGCTAGTAGTCCTGATGTGCCAAAGGAACATGGTGCCTTCAAAACAATGCAGACCACTCCACCACTAACACAGCATCATATGCAAGAAGTTCTGTTATAAATATTTCATGGGTGCATCTGAAAAGAGCGATAAGCCAGTAATCATATTTCTTACCTACACAATTTGCTGTCACACAGTTTCCCATGTTGCCACTTAAATGCTAAGGACACAACATCGTGACATCTATTTTAAGTAAATATACATATTCCCATACAATCAGATTTTGGAGATTTTATTTCCCTGTTTAAATCGTGTGTGTATGAAGTAACCAATTTTTGTGTAATTCTGGCTTAATCCCATTTTCACATGCATCTGCATTTGTTTGTTATTCTGCCTGTGTCAGACTAATATTATTTTAACAATAATTTTGTCCCATGAGGAAATATGTCTGTTTCTGATGTACCTTTGGATGCTGAATTCAAATATTTTTCCAAAATTTCTCCATCACCCACTCCTTTTGTGTTGCATCAGACTATGTGAAAGCACAAGCCTACATATGTGAGTTACTGGGGGCCTGTAGGAGGTAGTCTGGACATGTTGTAACAAGCAAACAGACACATGTCCTACACATGTGACTAACAGTCCTCTGCTGGTTGCTGGCCAGAGCTCTGTGTTATTGTCTCAGAAGTACGTAGTGTTTGTTGCACCATTAATATGCCGAGAAAGTGCTTAAGTTCATCGGATAAATTCTGCTACCTCTGCGGTGAGGTGACATTCAAATCCCGAAGACGGCCTTTCACACCCCTGATTAAGAAATGCTATGATCATTATTTCGGCTGCAAAGTGGGTGATCAGGACAAGAGCTGAGCTTCCCATTTTTGTTGTGTGACGTGCCAGGCTTCTCACAGCATGGGCAAAAGGTTCTCGCTGGATGACTCTCGCCATTCGTATGGTTTGGAGAGATCCCATGGACAATGTTTCAAATTGCTACTTCTGCCTGATCAGGATCACTGGTGTAACAGCAAAGTCAATACACACTGTTCAATATCATAATTTACCATATGCGATGAGGCCAGTACCTCACAGTGCAGAATTACCTGTGCCAAGCTAACAAAAATATGGATTGTGATCCAACATTTGCAGGAGCCTATTCTTCCAATGAACCACACCCACTGACTCAAGGGGACCTGAATGATATCGTCCGTGATTTGAACCTGTCAAAGTAGCAAGCTAAACTTTTAGGCTCCAGGCTAAAGGGCTGGAATCTTCTGTGCCAGGACAATGAGGTGTGTTTTTACCATGGGCGCCATGAAGAATTCAAGGATTTCTTCTCCCAGGAAGATGGTATCATGTTTTGCAATGATGTTTGTTCCAATATGGAGGTTCTTGGCCATGGATATAACCCAGATCAGTGGCGCTTGTTCATTGATTCGTCAGAAGTGAGCTTGAAGGTGGTTCTACTCTACAGCAGAAATAGATTCCCCTCCATTCCTTTGGCTCATGCAGCCAGCGTGAAGGAAAGTTATGAAAGCATGAAGCTACTGTTGGGAAAGATTAAGTATGATGAATTTCAGTAGAAGTTATGTGGTGATCTCAAGGTTGTGACACTGTTACTCAGAATGCAACCCAGGTACACAAAATACTGCTGTTTCGTGTGCGAGTAGGACAGCTGGGACAAGAAGAATCACTGGGTAAATAAATACTGACCTGAATGAACATCACTGACGCCAGGGGAGAAAAATGTTGTCAGTCCTCCTCTTGTTCATCTGGAGAAAATTTATATGCCCCTGTGTACATAAAGCTGGGCCTCATGAAAAACTTTGTGAAAGGTATGGATAAAACCGGCCATGGATTTGAATATGTGAGGAATAATTTCCCAAATATGAGTGATGCAAAAGTCAAGGAGGATATATTTATAGGACCTCAGATCAGGGAACTAATGCAAGACAAACAGTTGGATGAAGACCCGAATGAGACTGAAAGAAATGCATGGTTGTCATCTAAGAAGATTTGCAAGGACTCCTTAGGAAATCACAAAGCAGCGAACTATCAGGATGTTGCACAGGACCTGTTGACTTCATACAAAGCTATGCAATATGAGTCTGAAAATCCACTTTATGGAATCACACTTGGATTTTTTCCCAGGAAATCTCAGCAAAGTTAGTGACAAACATAGTGAAAGAGTTCATCAAGACATTATGGCTATGGAAAAAGCAGTGCCAAGGCAAGTGGACCTCAAGTGTGTTGGCAGACTGTTGCTGGACACTGAAGAGGGATGTACCCAACGCCAAATGCTGGTGAAAGTCATATGCCTGTACATTTTGGAGGAAAGTTTCTCTCTGTTTCATGAGCATGTAAAGTACTATTTTACTTATTTGAATTCTTCTGTATCCTTGAAACCCTGCCTGATAGGAAAATTCTGTATACATATGTGAATTCAGATTAAAAAGTACTGCTAAGTTCACCTGTTAAAGTTCGTGGGACAAAAAAAATTAAATTTTGTTGACCGTTGTATTCAGAGGTCTCATGTTCATCCTTTTGTAATTGTTTTGAAGGTTGCAGAGGACATATCAATCCGATTTTCTTTCAAAATATTTTGTTCGTGACAGGGGCCAGTTTATGAGTGTGTGGTGTCGTGTGGTGTGCCAGCATGAGGGGCAGGGTGTGAGGGTACTTGCCATGTTGTGCCCCTTATTTATGATCCGTTCATATCTGCCTGTGCCAGCTAAAGTTCTCATAGACACACCTGGCCTCAAGGTTCATCTCGAGGTACTGTTTTTTTACATAAATTCCTGTGCTTCAACTATTTCTAATGCCAAATGCAGAGGAAATATTAATGTCCATTATTCTTAAGTCATTCCTTTCTCCCATCCATATTTACATGCCTGTTCATTTAATTTTACGTACCTTGCTTGCCTCTAAATTTCCAGATTATAAAAGTTTTTCAGTCATAGTTATTTAAAATTACAGCAATGAGGAGGATGTCTGAATCATAAGAGGTAAATTAACGTGCAGATAATTCTATAATGAGTAACTTTATAATTTGTTACTCTTCATCAGATACTGATGTGATCAAGTCAAGGAATATGAGATGGAATGAACATTAGTGCACACAGATGAGATTAGACATGCAAACAGAATTCAGTTCCTAGACTCAAAGAGAAGAGACCATTTGGTAGACCTAGACTTGAGTAGGGTAATAACATACAAATTATCTTAACATTTTGAGTTATCAGAAAAGATGTGCAGTACCTTAACCATCTCAGTAACTTTCAGCTTCTCATGAACAACTGTACATCGTACAGTTATTTGCATATTTCAGTGTAACACCGCAAACCTCTGCATTGTGTTAATATCTATAGAAAAGAACACACTGGAAATAGTATTGTAAAAATGAATTTAAATCACAGTGGAACTTGTAAGTTGGATAGCTTTTGGAGAGAGTGATAAATGCTTTATTCATATAGGCTGTTCTGAATTCTATATGTCAGATTCAGAAATAAGTTATCTTTTCAGCATAAAATAGCATTTTTAAAGAAGAGTGTTATGGAGGATGCTGTGTGTAACTTGCAATGTGCAAAGGTAGGTCAGAAAATAAGTTTACATGGCATGTAACTTTGTAACTAGTCTATCTAGCCTATATTGATTGTGATTATATCAGGGGAATTAGTGACTGAACAGTTATCATCTATTACCAATGCTGAAACCAAAAAATTTTGGGTGGCCACAGTTTTAAAGATGATCATGAGGCAGAAATAGTTGTGGTGTGATTACTGGTAACACAGGACACATACGTGGGTAGAGAAGTGTGTTCCACTATATTATGACTCAGTTGTGGTAGAAGCTATTTGGCTATATCAGAGCTGGAAACAACTCAGAACTTATGCATTGTAAACTTATGTTCTGACAGAATATCATATAGTGACTTAGAAAATATCTGTTTTATTCATTAAGGTGAGGGTAGATGTGATTTATTAAAAAAAGATTTTTTGATGCTATTGTATCCATCTTGTGTCTTCAGATTGATAGTTAACCCATATCCAGTATTTATAAAAAAAATGTTCCACAAAGTGCCAGGTATTCTTCATTGTTGGGAATTAAAGTGCATTTCTGCCTCTGTTTCCCATAAAATGTGGTAATAGCAGTGTGATCTTACTCAGTCTTTTTCTGTCAATTCAGTGGCCTATACTGCTTGACTTGTTGGTCCCTGGATATTTTTCATATTAAGGATGACTGTATAGTTATCTTATTTGCTTGATTCACATCATCTGCCAGAAAAGCAAAATTTGCAGATATGAAAATAATACATGGAATTAAAGTGAACAGTGCTTTTGCAAATTGTTAGGGAAATACTGAAAAATAAACCATTCTTGGTTTGAACTCTTCAGTAGCATGCAACGTATTTCATTGCATTACCTTAACTTGTGGAGAATGTGCCAACAGAGGTAGGTCCTTTCATGACACAGGTCAGTTTTGTATGTAGCACATTCAAGCATGTGACAAATGGCATGAAGAATTCACAAGATGCTGTATAAATAGAACCAGTTCCTTCCGAATCAAATGCCTTTGTTTCTTAACAATACATCTATCATGTTGTAATAGACCTGGCTTGTATGCACAGACATACATGTTTTAATGGTGCTAATTTAAAGTATGTATACCATGAGACGTTTGGAATCGTTGTAGCTCAGTTGGTATAGTGACAATCTAGATACTGAGGAGTTGTGGTTTGATTCTCAGCAGGAGCAACAGATTTTCCTCTATACAAAAATTATCCACACCATCCCTGTGGCTTGTCCGGTCTACTGGATGGGTGCTGAAGTCAGAAATGAGTGAACCTGTATCTCAGGTCCCATATATACCTTCATGCATGCTCAGGAAAAACTTTCCTTTACTTCCAGTCACTGTATATTGCAAATTATTTTCTAGCAACAAAACTGTAGTACATGAAACAAACACTGTATCACCATGTTTCCATGTACTGTAGTTCTACATTGTAGTTGCCTGTTTTACTGTTTCAGGCAACAATTAATGGCCGAGGAAAAGAGCAGCAGCTGTATTGCCCAGGCACAGTGGACCATTCACACAAGTTAACATTCAAACTAGACAATAATACTCCCCCTTCCAATTCCTACGTTCCATTATCATATGCAGTGATAGATCAGCGCACATTTTTTAAAATGGATGGTAAAAATATTGATATAGATGCCATTATTTCATCCCAAAATGAGGTCAAGACTTCAATTTGGCCTTTTGCTGGGGAGGAATATGCAAATGTTGAATGGGTAGCTGCAGACCAACCAGAGACACATATCCAAGTAAGTATTCATTACAGAAGACTGATTTTCGACTTTCACTATGATTTATTGTTGATGTGGATCATATGTTTGGGTGTTGGTACCATGTGGAAGTGGGCTATGTTGCTGATGTTGAGAATAAACTTCTGCTTGGATGGGAGTAGCTTATGCCTCCATGCCCGTTCCAAAATGTATTAACATCTAAGAACAGGATGTGCCCTGGCTCAGATGTTTGGTTATACAGGATGTACCAGGACAAATCTGCCATACTTTGGGAGAACATTCCTTAGGTTAAATTATGTTGATATAACCAAATGCACTCGTATCCAAAGTTGGAATAATGATGAGTTAAGTTTTACATTTACATTTATTGATTACAATCAGTGCAATTTGACATGCATGTGCTACCTAACCATATGCATGTTAACTTGCATTTACTACCAACTAATTGTGTGTAAGGTAGAAGTCATACATTTGTATCATTCCACAGTACATTGTCCTATATGGTGTACACTGTGGAATGATAAAAATTTAAGTTTACTACCTTATATTCAATTAGTTGGCAATAAATGCCAGTTACAATGTCTGTCACATGGAATATAGTCTAGTACTTTGAATTTTGTGCGTCTTCTTGTTCAAGATGCACCAAACTTTTTTAATTAAAAAAAAAATTGGATGATAATGAGAAGGGAGTGAATATGTTTTAACCTTTTGGCGCTGGAATTATTTTTTTTAATTTTAGCACACCCTGTATATAAAATGTGAATAATGCAGGAACCAAATAAGTTAGAATTATGAAACAAACTGCATTTTGAAGAGAAAAGAATGGAGAGTATATACCATGTTTAAAATATTCAGTACCTGTATTTGTTGAATAAATATATAAAATGCAACGTTTTGATGTTAGCTGTGCGGTACGACCCCTATAGGGGTCGTTAGGCATCAAACGGTTAAAGGACTTTAATATGCATTGAGGAATTTTTTGAACACATCGACAATTTTTGTAAGCAAGTACATTTCACTGTCTATAATACCATTTCAGCAAGGCCACTTGTTCTTCTAAAGAACTGATATTTTCGAGAGTCTAAAGGAGTGAAAAATAATACGTCAAATTTAAGACATACCCTAATTTTAATTTTGAAAAAATTTGAAGAAATGTGCATCTTAAATTTGAAGTAATACAGTGTATAATGTTTAGTTACCAAATTCATATTAAATGAGGAGGAATTTATAGTTTCTTTGTTTTTAACATCTTTGTTTAACAGCTAATGAAGATGAGATTATTAACTTGTACTAGTTTCATAAAAATCATCTTAGTGTTCCAAGTACTTTTTATACAATGAACTGGCCTGTAAATGAATGGCCTTGTCTATCGGCTGAAGGATGGACATGTGCAGCGTACAGATAAACCCATATTAAAGAGGTACAGTACGTGGAAGTACAAGAAGTCCGCATTTTTCTCACTTTATTAACTCTGTAATGGCTCAGTTTTTGATGTAGGTATGTTTGGTTATGTCAATGTAAATTAATCTAAGAAATGTGCTTCTGAAGCATGGCAGATTCCTTCTGGTACACCCTGCATATATAGGTAGCTGGTATTTCTCTTTCTCACACAAGAATAATACAGAAATTTTAAATATACATTAATGCAAAGAACATGAAAGGGCTTGACAAATTTCAACAGAAGTTTGTTTGTGAGAAGACACGTGATGACATGACATCATAAATATATTGATTGATATGTGTTGCTTGTTGTGTGATTTAGTGTTATAGGATTAAGGGACACTTCTGATTATTATTTTGGTGGTGCCCATCTTAAATCTTAGCTGTGACACTGATTATCCTGACAGGTTTTCATGCCTTTTCTCACCCCCTCCAGGTTGTTGCTAGTGTAATACCTTAAGCATAGCCATGACCACTTCCTTCCATATCACTTCCAGTTCATTATATACCACTGTCTGACCATTGCACACTGTGTAGTCAGAGTTACTGGTGGCATTGTGGAATAAACTACAGATACGGAGCATTTCACCAAAATAAAGGCAGAAGTTTGACATTTGAGAATTTCTCTGTTTCCAGCATTGGATGAAGGAGTGGCTTGTTGAAAGGTGAATAATGAAAGACTAATGACCTAGAATTTGAGTTTGTTGTAATGTCATCTTATTGCATGTGGAATTAGTACCTTGTATTCTAGAATTTTCTTGGCTGTCAGTATAAGTAATTTGTGGATCCAGAGAAGGAATGGCCACTGTAGCCATTGTACATTAGAATGGGAGTAGTTAAATTAGAGTATGACAACTTTTAGAGACTACTGGATGTGGACTTCCACTGTGGCACCGCGTCACCCTAGATGTACGTTGTGTGGCAGAGCTTACAGACTGAGTCAGTCTGCTGTGCAGGGCAGTGAGGGGGTTTCAGGCTTTTTGGTGCTAACCGAGATAAAGATGAGGAGCAGGAGCGTGGGGTACATCAACATTGAAGCAGTGCCTCCATGTGTTGCAGTGTAATTCTTGTAGAGTGCCTTAGAGTACACGATGCATGGCTGTAACCAGTGCTGTTTCTTTCTTTCTTTCTTTCTTTGTCTTTAATTCATTCTTTCTTTCTTTTTAAGTGCTATGACTCACTAGTTGATGACCAGGGAAGCTGAAAATGCCCTTTGTCTTTGTATTGGAAATATATTAAAAAAAGCTTTTGTTGATATGGTGGTTTCATTTTGTGATAATGTTGGATAAAACAACAAGTCAGATTTATTTTTTTCCCACAAGTTCTGGATTACAGTATTCATCTAGTACATCATTGTAAGTAAAGATGGTGATATGCGATACCATTGCATACATTCACGAATAAGGCACTGACTGTAAACTGACACAAGGTTATATAATCACTGGTCAGCAATAAAGTTGTTTTCTTCTAACTACACGGTATTCACCTTAATGAAACCCCCAGACTCCCTCAACTGTACTCCTGTCCTAATGGAATGTGGTTTTATTGGGTTGAATAACCTCTATTAATGTGTATTTGCAGGTGAAGTATGTGCCACAAGGTTTATCCTGTAGTACTTTGCTTGTGGAATTACAGCCATGGGCACTCTTGGTCAATGTACTTGGCTGTCCAATTGTCATCACAGTTGAAGACTCAGTTGTCTGCAGGTATTTGCTTAAGCATTTATTAAGTCTTTAATAATATTCAGTGATGTTATTGGATGTGATAGTATCATAGTCATGGTGATGTTAAGAGTGTTTCTCTCTGTTGTTGATGTTTTGTGTGGACATATTTCAAACACCGGTATCATTTGTCATTGTCATCATCACATTGTCATGGTTGACATTCCTACTTTATATTTACTGAGACCAGCTGCTCTCTATTGTGACTAATGTTTCTTGTGCTATCCTTGGAACTTCCATACAAATGCTGGGATTGCACCTTGAGATATGCCACAACAGTTGCCACATATTTTCATATTTTTGCAGTCATTATTGCAAATCATCTACATGTTTGATGCAGTACCGTAAAAGTAAAGAAACAGTCAAGCTTTATGTTTTGTTGACCGTGCATCTCAATATATTCATTTAAAAAAAAACCAACTTGATGCACAATTTATCTTCAGTATATTTCGTCAAACACCTTTACATGTTTCGGGCGTATCTGTAGCCCATCATCAGGAGGTACACCATATGGATACAACAGTAAGTACCAATTGTTCTATCCATACGGTGCACCTCCTGATGATGGGCTGTAGATACGCCCAAAATATGTAGAGGTGTTTGACAAAATATACTGAAGATAAATTGTGCATTAAGTTGCTTTTTCTTTAAATAAACACTCTAAGTGTTATTACAGATTTATATATTATGTACATGTAAGAATGATATGAACTACTTAGTACAGAATAAATTTGGAGTACATTTTTTCTCAGGGTTCCCCATCAAGGCGTCATTGCCCCACCAAAACTTGAACATACCTTCAGTTTGGGTTTGGATTTTGGTGAGATGGTTCACATGTCGCCACCTCTCCAATTGGCTCGCCTTGACTTTGGAAGTGGCTTCTACATGCCTCGTATCTCTGGCCTTATTCCAAACTCTGGAAATATGCAAACAGTAATACATTGTGGAAAAAACATAGCCTTCCTGAGCATTGCCTCATTGACTGTGGAGGAAATGAGAGTGCTTACTGTGCGAGCAAAGTACGTCATCTGCAACCGAACATCTCACAGCTTACAGGTATCATCTGATTGCACATGTATTGTGATTTGTTATCTTAATATCGAAGTTGTTTCATGATGCAAGAAGACTAAAATACTTTTTAAAGGTCAGAAGTTTCAACCCCCCCCCCGCCATATCCACTTTCCAAAACTGACAGATTGAGGCACATAAAACAATCATTTTTCCAGGGCTTTTGCCTGATTGTGCAACATGGTTTCTTATTTGGAGTGTAATACAGATGAAATAAACAATCGCTGTAGTATGTTACATAACAAGGTAATTAATGATTTGTACAAGTCACTTCATATTTTTAGGGTAGCAAAGTATAGGTGGCTTAGATGGCTGAGTTTTAGGTTGTTAAATCAAATTAATATAGAATTATTTTTACAGAGTATGTGAATATATGAATTTAATGTTTATTCCTCAGAAATTCCACAGAATATAGAATAGGTAGTGCACTGTACCTCAATAAACTGTGGATGTTCAACCAACGCCCACCAGCCAATTGCAGCCCAGCACATTGTATCATGTGGCCCATGGCCACATTTTTAAATATACTGCAAATATATACAATACCATAAAAATTATGCGGTAATTTAGGAGGTTGTTAATACCACTTATTGTGATTTTTACACATGCGGCCTGCAAACCAGCCCACAATAACAGTTGCCAGAATAGTTTGGACATGCATGCACTAACAGTTTTGAGTATTATTTGATTAGAAGTCTCATGTAAACCTCAACCAAAGTGTGATTCGGACAGAGACTAGCACATGTCTGGATCATCAGGTTAATTGTGACTATCTAAATTATGTGTACACAATTTTTTTGAAGGTACTGGAAAAAAAATATTTAATTTTAAGGAGGGAAGAGGGCGTAGACTTTTTGCTTTATTAATAGAATGACTCTATTTGGATCCATGTGTTTTAGCCCTTATCATAATTACTCATTCAGAGTTTTTTTTTTCATTCACTCTCTTCTCTGCAATCAGTTTTTCTAAACTAGAGAGAGAAGTGTAGAAATTATAAATTTAATATTATTATCATCATTCTGTGGATTATTTCATAAACTGTCTTATCATAATGAACTAAATGTACAATGTCAATTTGTAATTTTATAATTAAAGCATTACACCTCCAACATTTTTTGACCGTTCCTAGATCATCATCGTAGAGACCATACATCAATTAGTAAGTATAAACATGAAGTACAAATACTTACTGATTGATGTATGGTCTCCCTGATGATGATGATGATGGTGGAGGTGGTGGTGGTGGTGGTGGCGGCGGCGGCGGTGGTGGTTGTGGTGGTGGGTGAAAGATCAAAACATGTTGGATATGTACAGTATTGTGCCCACCATTGTTCCATACACAAGCTGTTTCCAAGATAATGAATTGGAGTTCCACAGCAATATGTGGTTACATCTACTTTATATGGGATTACCTAGAGTCCATGTTTTATGCTTCTGTATGCTATTCAAGATACCAAGACTTATTACAGCATACTAGTATAATTTTATAAATATTATTGTACTTTTTTTTGTGCTTATTGATTGATGTTTGGTCTACCTGGTGATGACATATGAATAATCAAAACATGCTGGAGATGTAATGTTGTAATTATAAAATTACAATTTGACATTGTGCATTTAGTTGGTTGTAGTAAGATAGTGTATAAATTATAGTCCTGGAAATTGGGTATATGACAATAAAACCCTGACAGTCCAGAGAGAGGTTGATCGTTTTACTAACACTTTTCTAAGCTTGTGGACATCTGAAGGTAGTCTAAACTACAGTGTTGAAACTTACATTTGTATGATCTAAACTATACAGGTATTTATCACTTGTAGGGTAACTGCAATATATGTGTGAGGCACACAGAATTCATTATACTTTACGTTCATCATGTGTCTGTAAAATATTTTTATTAAAAGCAGTAATGCACTATTATTTTTCAACTAGGTGATGGCATTGGCAGTTCGGGAGTTTGAGAAGCATTCTTGTTCACTGAAGGAAGAGGAGCAGAGTTTTGGGCAGACAGTTCTTCCACACACGGAGGAAAAGAATAATTTTGGCTGTCCCATTGTTCAGTGGGTTGTGCTAGGGAAGGAAGGGGGGGAAGGGGATCTCCTTCCATACATAATGCTGAACAATGGTGCAGGCTGGAGCTGTCCACTTCAGATCAATGACGGTGTAATCCGGCACTGTTTCAGCATTCCTGTGACTGTGGGTAGTGATGGTCTGTGTAATAGTGCATATGTTCTCACAGTGCAAGAACATTCAGGCCAGGTGTTCCTGTCAGTGTATCCAGAAATACATCCACAGATCACACTTCATAACATGTGCAGTTTCAAGATTCTGTGTGCTCAAGGAATACCAGATGATGATGGGAAAGCTGTTCAAGAGACTGCCAACTTTGACTGGTGGTGCAGCATAGGACCTCATTGTTGTGCTCACTATACCCTCCCAGCTACCTCACAGAGATTTCCAGATATTGTGTCTTCTGGAAACTGGCCTCCTTTGGTCCTTGCATTGTCTGATTCATGTTCTTCAAGAAACAGTGGCACATTACTTTGGTCCAGAGGAATCAGTGTCACAGAGACTGGAGAGCAGTTTGTGCGATTGGCTGGTCATGGTGATATAAAGGTTCAGGTCAAGATTCAGTGTTATACAACACATGTAGTAGTGGAAACTGTGAGCCATGTTGAAATATCTGCTCGTGATATTCGAAGCAGACTGTTACATCATCAAGAGGACACTGAACCTGCAACTCTGGTGCCATTGTTCCATCATGCTACACTTTCCCATTCAACAACTTTGTATAATTCAGAATGTTTGTCCGCACAACATTCTTCATACAGTGAATCTGAACGTAAAATAAAAACAGGAAGTAACACTAGCAGTATTAATGCAGATGATAAGGAGAACTCTGACTTTTTAGATCATGGTAGGTCACAGGTTTCTGAGTCTTCAGGTTCACTGCCATCCAACTTGCCAGCCATCACCGAGTGCCAGAGTAATGGCATGGGAGGAATGCTTGCACCTAGCAAAACAAAGCATATCCATGCTGCCTTTTTCCTGAGAGGAGTTTATATCACTCTCACTGAAGACATTCCAAAGAAGAAATCTGAGAGAACTCAAATTGTGCTGCTTAGTCTTGATAATGTGTGTGTTTCAGTTAAACCTCTGTGCTTAAGAGAAGGTTCTGAAGAGTTGGATGTTTGTATTAAGATTGGAGATTTGCAGGTTGACAACCAGATGTTCCAGCATGGTGGATTTGACTTCCCAGTTATTCTTATTGGTCAAGTTCCTAAATATAATTTAGGCCATGGATTCTCTCTGTCTACGTCTGCATCACGTTTGATGGAACAGTTTTCATCAGATGCACTTATTGTGATAAGTGCTTCCCTTGAGACACTGAGCAATAGAAGGTGCAATTATACCATCATGAAACAGCTGAAAGTATCATTTGGACCTCTTTGTGCTTATATTGAAGACACACTCATAACAAAGTTGATAGATTATTTAATGTGCCTTCTGCCTACTTCATTAAGTCTGTTACCACCATCAAGCAGTGTTGCAAGTCTTCCACCAGGAGCATCATTAATTCCCGTACCTAGGACCACATATTGGGACTCACAACAAATAGCATTTCCTCTACGTCTCCACATGCTGACATTACAGCCTTTGTCCTTGCTTCTTAGTGTTCACACATCATTAAAGTTGTACATTGCACTGGATCATTCGCCATTGCACTTCTCTGCATATGAGCGCCAGGCTCTGATCACAACTCCATATCGTCTGGGACATGCTTTAACCATGCATTATTTATCAGGAGCCATATTTGGAGCTGGCTGGATGGTAAGTTCCTTGGAGCTGTTAGGCAGTCCGGGTGGGTTTGCAAGAACATTAGGCAGTGGATTACGAGATTTTGTGAGTTTACCGTATCGTGGGATCTTCGATGGACCATGGGGATTCTTAGTTGGGGTTACCCATGGTTCAGCATCTCTCATGAAACATGTGACAGCAGGAACAGTAAGCTCAGTAACTAAACTAGCAGCTAGTGTAGCTCGGAATCTGGACAGGCTGACTCTTGATCAGGAGCATCTTGCAAGAACTGAAGAACTGAGAAGACAGCGTCCACAGGGTGTTACACATGGGCTGGTGCAAGGGCTTACAGGATTGGGAATTAGTTTGTTGGGTGCTGTAGGAGGAATTGCACATCATCCGTTACAATCACTGATGAATGAGGGAGCCTCCACTAGAGGTGTTGTGAAGGGGGTAGGGTTGGGGCTGGTTGGAGCTATCACAAAGCCACTGAGTGGAACTGCAGAATTGGTGGCACTCGCAGGACAAGGCTTGCTGCATGGAGCAGGGTGGACATCTCTTCCAGAAGTGAGGCAGCAATCCATTATCGAGCACACATTCTCAGGTGCAAATTCACGTCTGAAGTATGGCTGGAAGCTGATAACTGGACTTGGGGCTGACCATCACACACTGTTGCATGTAACTGAAGCCATATCCACAAATGCTTCAAGCAGTCCTGTTGCATTGGTGCTTACCACATGGGCCCTGTTTGTGGTTGATATAGAGCAAAATAAAACCACGAGAGTTATTGCACTGGCAGAACTGTCAGGTGTGGAATACCCCCCCTCTCCTACTCTGCTGTGTTTCCGATTTCTACCAGCAGTGGAACTGGAAGCCGCTTCCCATGCTCGTGTTGTGGATTTTGTTCGAAACAGTTCAGGCATGGTTGCTGATACTGCTCATGATGATGCACAATCAGAGGTTGAATCTTCATTATCTGGCAGTTCTGTACTTTCAGAGCCACCAGGCTCAACTATCGACACTCCCCTTGAGTTTAATGTAAACCAACAGTCCAGGAACTACTTCCTGTCTATTCTTGCATTAGCCAAACGACAAAGTGAAGGGCGAGGGTTTTCTGTCGTCTGATTTGATGCAGTGTTTGCAGCACTACGTTTTATTTATTGAGCTTACCAGAAAAAATGGGAAAATTTTCTGTTGGAGATTAGTAATTTGCAGTAATTTTATACGACACTGGCTGAATTGCTTTCATTTTCTCAATTAGGATATAGGTATTGCATGATGCAGAGCTTTGAAATTAGCAGTAATTATTACAAGTCATGTGTATGTGTAAATATGTATATATATATATATATATATGAAACGTACAAAATTCAGGTTTTATATCAGCCAGTTGGACCTGCCAGTTTAGCTGTAGGCATGAAGAATGATATGTGTTTATACTGTTACATAATCATCAAATTAAAGTCTCTGTCAGACAAAAGTTGTAGACCTTAATTTGAGGTGTGTATGTACATGTATATATTTTTTATTGATTTCTTGGGTAATGTACTGCCACATACTATGTGCTGTGTATATTATGTATATGATTAGCAGTTTTTTGAAAGTTTATTAAAAACTGGATTTCAATATAACTTGTTTTAGGTGCTTAAACGTACATCTTTTTTATTGTTATTGTTTTTTGTTAATGTTGCAGTATGAAGAAATACACAGCTTTTTTGCACACACCACATTTTTATATCAGTTAATGTGCAGTGCAGTTGTTTGGGTGAATGTATTTTCCATCTTCACTTGTTTAACACACACTTTTGTCCACTCACATCACCCTTGCTGTCTTTTGTGGAATGCAATAAGTATGTTAAAGCATTTGATGTTTTTCAAAATCACATTAATATTTGGGGTATACCACAAGCAAAAGCCACTCAGTTTCATGCATTACTCATCTTATTTGATTGTTAAAAAATAAGTGAATATCCAGAAATGGTTTTGTACGTGCTGAAGAGGACAGTTGTTCCTGACCTTTGTTCACAAGAAACATTCTGTAGGCTAGTTTCCTATTTCAGTGGGAGAAATGTGATCATGTTGTGTGTGTGTGTGTGCGTGCGTGCGTGCGTGTGCATCTTCCAAACTGTTTTCCCACCAAATAACTTTTTGATCAGTTGAATGCATTCCATGAAATTTTGTATGACTGTTTACCATGAGAGGGCAGTCCACCTGGGTCAGTTTAATTCTCAGTAATGCCAACATCATCATGCAAACATATAAGGTGGAAGTGGCATTATGTTTACTTGATTATGGTTGTGAGAGTAGGTATAGTGGATCGTGTTATTGAAGAGTGTGAAACAAGCAGATTGTGGTCATGTGAAATCAACATTTAATTTTCCATGTGATGTTGGTAAGTAGTGAAGCATTGGAACTAAGACACGTGAAATGTCTTTCAAATAATCACAAACATGATAAATGGACAAAAATTGAGGTTATTTCAAGAGAATTCGTAACAGAAACTGTAGGAAGGGAAAAGGTACATGTAAGTAGATGATTAATTGTAATGTATGATTAATTTTTGAAGAGAAGTAGGCATTATAAGTTTTTCACTGAACTGCTATACTGATACACACACAAAACAACTATAAGCCTTGAAACATGGAGGATGGACTGCTTCATATTTGTATGGGTGTAACTTTTGTATTTCTTTTAATATTAACTGCATTTGTAATTTCAGTACCAGCTAAAAGTCTGCATATTCCCTGATAAGAAGGAACCAGGGAAAGTGCATTGAAATTATTTAATACTTCTATGGAGTGAAAGAGAATGCGAAGTTGTACATGTGTTTGTTTTGGAAATTGGGGAATGAAGTGGTGGGGTGGTAGATAGGAAGGATCACATTTTTATTTAATCTCATTCATTTAAAATATATTCCTTAAAAATATGTAGCATGACATGTACATAGGAAAATAAGACATACTCAGGAACAGAGTGACGGGGGAATGTCTGGGCATAAGAGGGTGGAAGTAATGGGTTGCTGGAAAAACTGCATAATAAAGAAATTTGTACATTACACTGTTTGGGTGATAATATTAAGACTGAGGATAGAAACTGGTAGATCAAGGTTCTATAAAACGTGGATGATGTATTGACGAACTCAACAATTTTTAGCTTCTCAAAAAGGGGTCTGTGGATTTAGTTATTTGATCCTTAAAGTTGGTGAAAGGTTATATTAGGTTCAATTTGATTTTTATTATTTAGCTTAATTTAAGTCATTATTATTATTATTATTATTGGACCTGAAAAGCTTAATCAAAACAGGTTATTTCGCGTCATTTGGCTACGTGACATCAGGTTTGTGATTTCTGAACGCGTTCTGTTGGTGGTTACAATTGTAAAATGTTCCACCATTAAAATATTGCATGTGAATGTTGGCCTGCATGTAAATGTCGCCATATGGCACTACTTCCGGAAACCGTGGTACCGAAAACTGCGACCGGGATTCGAGTCCCATGTAGAGTGCTTGTTGATTCAGACTGCATTTCTGTTCTATGGCGTCCATGTTTTTTATATGCATTGATACTTTGACGATGGTCAAGGTTCCTATGAGGCGGTTCCCACTCCGTATATGAGGCTCTTTATTTCTTTGTCGACCAGGAAATTCGATGCCTCTTGTTCCAGCTTCTTTTTGAACACTAAAACCCACAATATAAATCAAAATATGTGAAACTGTTGGAATTGGTAGAGCATGAGAATGAAAAGATGTTTGTACATTAGTCGTTCGTAACCTGTGGGCCGCGCAGTTTATTCCATACGGTTTGCAAATATACCTTCTTTGCGCTGGCTAAGTATATAGTATTTTGTACATACGCTACTACTGTGGTCATGGTTTATGTTCGTTGTGATGAATCAAATGTGAATTCATTCACAGCGGTTAATAAGTTTACACTACACATGTCGCCGTGTGTTTTGTCACTAACCCTCCAGAGACACTGTGTATAACGCAGCACTACCGCAACGTCGGTTGGACGCTTATCGTTCTAGCAGGAAATAAACCACACTAGTACTTCTATATCAGCATGTGGGGCTCCGCAAAATTTAGCAAGTTCAGAAGAATTCCTCATATTCAAAAAAGTTGGGAACGACTGAGACATATTTCAAAACTGGAAGCCGCTGCGCCTACCGTCTGTGTGAATTTCTGTACGACCTATAAAAGTGTACAAAGCCTGGGGGCCAGGTAGCCATGGCAAATAAATTTGGTGCAGTACCGCCTAATATTTGTGGCCCTCAGCATGAAATCTCCTTTATTTCACCCTTCTGGCGCCTAGAATTTTGAGGTTGCTCATATATATATATATATATATACAGAGTGTTTCACGACTTTAGGGCATAACTGCAGGAGGTGATTTCCTAGGTCTTTGTGATCAAAAAAGTTCATATAAACATGTGTCCGATTTTGGACGGTTACGGAGTTATGA
>Ga0123354_10005899_pt1 | contig 18000 bp, 16 predicted proteins | sample TergutLab28metaG_2_FD_97872 | JGI IMG/M metagenome (GOLD analysis project Ga0123354, IMG submission 97872) | Labiotermes labralis P4 segment gut microbial communities from Petit-Saut dam, French Guiana - Lab288 P4 | ecosystem: Host-associated > Arthropoda: Insects > Digestive system > Gut ...
AAAAGGGACTAAGTACCAACTGTCTGTATATGATAAAATGCCAATGCTAAATTTTCTCTAAGGCCTGTGTTATATTTCAGTTCAGTTTCTGCCCTATTCGAGAAGGATGGTTTGAAATCTAAGATAAACAGGATGCATAAAATCGCCCGTACAAATAAGTATAGGTAATTCCTGGCAGTTCAGTGAAATAATGATTTTCTTCTATCTTACAAAATTCTTCATTCGCCAATTCCGCTGGAGTTACAATTCCAACTGCAATTTGATACATAGAAATAAAGAGACTGATCTGTAAATATTAGAGCGATAAACCAGCTGAAATAATATGGCATTTCAATGCGTTACCAATTGTTCCAAATTCGTAATAATAAGCTGTACTGAATGTTAATCCGCATATCTGAAAAGCTTTGGGACAGCGAGAGTGAAGGAAACGGGGCGTCGAGCGACTGCATAGTTTATTTAGGCAAAGGAATTTTATACATTTTTAGACAACCGCTGAAATATCTCTGTTTTATTTAATCTTTCCTTGACGAAATAAGAAAATATGTGTACTCGATTCCCCCTCGTAAAATATGTTGGGAATGATGACGCAAGTTGGTAGACTCAACACCACTCAACAAAGTTTGGTCAATCTCGGTTTGTGACGGCGAGGCAGCCAAAATGTCGCGTGTGAAATGCGATTGTTTTGAAGGAAAAAGTTTTTAGTGAAGTTTTGAGAAAGTATGGTGTGCGTGTGAAGTAAGATGATTTTTCTGAAACTACCAGGCAAAGGCATAACTACACAAATCTTCACGCTGAAATTTCCTGTGCATTCATCAGGCGCGAAACAGAAACGTAAGTAAAATAAATTGAGAATTATAAAACTTTTAAATAAACTCCCTGCGTGTAGGCACTAAACATTTCTACTGAATCAGTGGCGTAGCCAGAAATATCGTTCGGCGGTTCAACAAATTCATTTGAGGACACAGAGAATGGGGATCTGTGGGCGCTGGCTCCCTAGTCAGGGGTTCTGGAGGCAGCTGTAATTTGGTACAAGATATTTCATTTCATATAAAATAATTTTCTTAATTTTTGGTACTTCAAGACTATTTATGATGACAACCAATTTTTTCGTCATTGCTAATGTAAAACAATTGCGAACCGGCGGTAGTTTTAGAATTTTACTGCCTTTTTTCCGAACATCTTTGGGTGTTGGCGCCCTAAAATCAGCAATTTTAACAGTTTTTACAATCGGTTTGAGTTTGACACGATTTTGGAAGGCCTTCCGAATTTCGGGAGGCCGTGACGCCACTGTACTGAAACTTTTCTTGAACTGAAATATCTCTGATTTATTCGCAACAGTGCAGATTATTTAATTATTTCATCGCCTTCGGTTCATAATTTATAAACGTCTATAGACAACCACGCGCAACTATTTAAAGGGCTGTCCAATATAAACACCGTATTGTGGGCACGAAGACTAAATTAAATGCCGTATTGCGTTCGTAGGATAAAGGTTAAAGAGTGAAGTTACGAAATGGCTAATTCCGATCCAGCACCTAATATATTATATTTAAAAATAGCGACCTTAGCAAGTAAAGACACTGAACAAGCGTGTTTCAAAAGAAGCAGCTAACTTGCAGATAACAAAAAATTAAAAGATATCAAAGTGACAAGTTCATCACGGAGGTACAAGGAAAGTACGTTATGTGTGTGCATGTTCAACTGTTATTCTCTTAATTTCCCTGTTCCTACCACCATTACACACACAAACAAACCCACACCGTCTGTCTGCTGTCTGTCGATCTACGGAGTTCGTCACGTCAATAAATAATTTTGTATCCCAGCGTGGCTACAGACCAGCCAGTTGTATTGTGGATGTTGACTGGCTGAAGGTTTGGGTTCGGTTATTGGTTAGGGGGAGAGATGAACAGTACAGAGATGAACAGTACAGAGATGAACACTACAGAGTTGAACAGTACAGAGATGAACACTACATAGATGAAGAGTACAGAGATGAACAGTTAAACAGTGTTGTTATTGCTTGAATTGAATTGGACCCTTGAACGTGGTTGCCCTGCCTGACTAAGAGTGGGCGGGGCCAGCTGTTGGTAGACCGACGCCCAGCTCTTACTGACGTCTTCTATTGCAGAACGTGGAACAGCGACGTCGTGTTTTCTGACTGCAGTATATGTACAGAATTACAGTGCAGAATGTATTGTTAAATACAGACAAATATTCGTTTCGTCACCCACAGTACTGTTCCTACGTCACGTGTAACTGTCAATGTAACTGTCAATTTAACTGTAAATATAACTGTCAATGTAACTTTCAATTTAACTTTCACTGTCTTTGGACAGTTTGACCTTGTGCACTAAACACAACTGTACGCAGAACACCAAATTACAACGTACATGTGACGCGCTCCAACGCACTTCCCAATAAAACACAAATCTGTCAATTCTCTACACAAAAACACTCGATTATTATAATTTCAATTTAAAACGATTTAACTTCCGTTTCCACTCAAAGTGCCATTCAGTAACACAGACTGGCAGTGACCATCTGGAGACATTTCTCTTGTGTTGCCTTATTTGAACAATTCAGCGGCACAGCTTCGCGTCTTATTGCTAATATTGCGTTGTTTGTGTATCTGCAGTTCCACCTGCTTCTGCAGAAACTTGTGTCTCCACAGACGACCCACTAACAGTCTTAAAAACAGGTCTGTTCCAACAACACCCTTCGGTACATGTGTACAGTTTATATGGGAATGAAATCCAACTATAGTAAAAAATAAATATAGAGCTACAGAATGTGTGCTGTGTTTGACTGTCTGGTGTTTTTTCGATTCTTGTTCTCTAATTTCCCTTCCAAACTCCACACCATATTTTATACCGTCAAAACGAGACGCCGTTTGCTTGCATTTCACATCTACACACAACTGACCAACATTAAACTTCAGACCCAATTCTTCACAACAGTCACGCTGGTGCAGTTTTATGTCAGTAAATCTCCTCTTTATAACGTTACATCACTCATTGCAGTACAGCTGGATTGACAATACAGAAGTGGTAAATCTTATACTTACTTACTTACTTACTCCATGGTGCAGAGTCCTTCTTGAGAATCCAAAGTTAATTCGCAGCTTGCCAACACCTTGCAATACAGTAACAACAGGTTCATCTTCTCCCCATAGTTTTGTCACAGTGTCTGAATGTGTTGCAAAATATATACACTGATTATTCACTAATTGAGCCTACATTGCGCTTTTAACTCAACTAATCTCATCTCACAGTTTTAGGAATATTCCAAATCTGTTGAACCAGTTTTACAGCTCAGGTTTCTTTCGAATTATATTATAGCATCACATTTGTACAGACATTCGACCCATTCTTCGTGGTTTTACAATGATACAATTCTACACTCTCTATAATCAAACAGCACAGTCTAGTCTGGTCAAAGCATATCATTGATTTTTCTGTGTCAATGTGCAGAAATTCCTTATTTTCCAAAGCTCAGGGGAAAGTAGCAATGGTACCTTAGGGGAAGGAGAGACTACTGTATGTGAGAGCATCAGTCAAAAGGGTGGGAGGTGACAGGATAAGTGAAATAATACGGACACAGTTGACAATATGAGCGATGTGAAATAACTTGACTTAAGGCATATCAGATCAGAGCGCTTTGATAGTGATATTTTGAATGGGGTGCTTAAATTAAAATATATATATTTGGGACAAGTTACACTGTAGTATCCCCATCCATATACGTTCTTACTGTTACCAAATCTCCAACACGTATATTCATAGAGCAATCGGGGCGTTCAAATACCAAGTGACCGTAATTTCATCAATTTACTTTCTTTGTCACACTTGATATAGCAAGCTGCAATATCAGTTCACTGTCAGTTAAAACATTTGCAAACGTTAGTGCTCTAAATCACTTGACCTGAGCTACAATAATCTGAGGACTGTAGATATAAATATATTGAGAGCATTGCCGAAACTGTCCACACTGTATCTGTATGGTAACCCACTGCAGTGTGACTGTCAGCTGCAGGAAGTGTGGCGATGGTGTGAGGATCGTAACATAGAGAGAGCGAAGGGTGAAACAGCGTCGAATTGTGACACACCGAGCGACGTGCGTCACAATTACGTTCTTGTGTACAGCACTAAACAAAAACTACAAACTCACTGTACTGTATTGTACTGTACTGTACTGTACCCTATTGTACTGTACTCTAATGTAATGTAATGTACGGTACTGTATTGTACTATAATGTAATGTACTGTAGTGTCATGTACTGTACTCTACTGTACAGTAATCTACTGTACTGTACTCTAATGTACAATACTGTACTGTATTCTACTGTAATGTACTGTACTGTATTGTACGGTACTGTAATGTACTTAATGTACCTTACTTTATTGAACTGTACTGTATTGTACTGTACTGTACTCTAATATACTTTACTTTATTGAACTCTACTGTACTGTACTGTACTCTAATGTACTCTACTGTACTGTACTGTACTGTACAGTACTGTATTGTACTGTACTTTATTGTACAGTACTGTATTGTACTGTACTGTAATGTACTGTACTGTACTGTATTGTAATCTACTTTACTTTATTGAACTGTACAGTACTCTACTGTACTTTTTTGTACTGTACTGTAATATAATGTACTCTACTCTACTGTACTCTACTGTACAGTACTGTATTTTACACTTATGTACTGCACTCTACTCTACTGTACTCTACAGTACTCTAATGTACTCTACTGTATTGTATTTTACAGTACTCTACTGTACTGTACTGTACTGTAATATATTTTACTTCATTGAACTGTACTCTACTCTACTCTACTCTATTGTACTATACTGTTTTTTACCTTATAGTACGGTAATGTACTGTACTCTGCTATACTGTAGTGTACCAAATCCCTGTGTAGCCAGTATCTCGTAAGTCTCCGGTTCCAATCTTTGCTGCAACTCCCAATGTTCTATTAATTCTCGTACGTTACCCAATGCCTGCAATAAAGTACCTAGACGGACCACAAATAATGGCCAGGGGCTTCCAAACAATTCTATTTTACTTATTTGATAAAAATAATATAATGAATGCTGAAATCTTTAGATGGAAATTGAAGTCGTTTTCACTCAGCAGACATTGTGCACTGTACATGAATATTGTGTGTTATAAATTGTTATTGTGGGAGTTATAATGTGAGGACTGAGTTAGGGAATGGAGGATTTGTGAGTGATGGGAATTGTTAATATTTTCATTGTCTGTAATGTGTGTTGATTTTTGGGGATAGTTGTTTGGATATTCTTCACTGGTATCGTGTGTAAGTTCTTTGAAGAAGCAATCAATTAATAAATAATTCAATGAAACAAAAATCATTTCACCTTCCATCTGCAGCTATGTGATATCTGCAAGCAGCGGTGATTGGTTAAATGAAATTAAACAAAGAAACAAACAAACCACCAGTACTTAATGGATCATCATTCTGCTTCTCTATAAACGTAAACCGTCTACATTTTATCACAACTGTAAGTGGCTTCAGCTGTCGATGACACGTCAGATGCAATACAATTTTCTATATCCAGTTCACAACATTACAACTGTGCTGTACCGCTATCACTATTGACAGCACAGCACAGTGCAACAGTTCTGTGATGTGAGGCACACAGCAATAAGTAATTCAAACTGTATGCGTAATTACAGTAACGGTGATATGATGAGACAGCATAATAGTATTGCATTGGGACATAAATATAATCAGCAGGCCACACAATTTTACTGCATTCCAACATAAGTATAATTATCCAGTTTACCAACTCACACATTCCAATAGCCACACAACAAAAGCAATTCCCATCCCACTGTAAATGTGACTTCCACAACTTCCGGACGGTTCGGTACCAACACGAGCTCTGATGACGTCAGTTAGTGGCCGGTAGCACAAACCGACACAGACTGTCATATACTGCGAAGGGAGTGGAGATTGCTTTATTTAAGACAGGACAACTAACTGATTATTACTGTTGGCTATTCTTTTTCCTTCCTACCTTATATCCACTTCGTCCTCCCTCACGGCCCTCCAACATATTTTCATTCCGACGTATCCTGCTCTAAATTTGTAATTTTTACCCTGCAATACAGCCAGGTAAGACTTCCTCCTCCCACTGTGTTGTTTTGTATTATCCCTTGGACAATCAAATATTGCTCTCACCATCCTGTACCTCCCACCCCATGTCCTAAATTGTTTGATCAATAGTTTCATGCAGTCACTCCCATTACAATTCCTCCAATGACGGACCGTCCCTCCCAACTGCATTGCCGATGTTTCCCCTACCATTCAACTAAATGCTGCAATCCTATTGGATGACAAAACACTTTAAAGGACTTTTCAACGCCCAAAATATCACTATGTAAACACTGTGTTGGTGTTGCTTTTGTTCCCGAAGTGGAGGCGGAAGAACGCACTTCTCACTAACAATTAGTGTTGAGTGTGCATGTTAAATTGCTTAATGCGTTGTTGTGCATTTTCCCTTTATAATAATCCCATGCAGTAACAAAGTACAAAGGCGCAATGATGCTTCCTAAAATTCTCTCCACGTTAAGCTGTTGTCATGTCAGCTGCGGCAGTACAGCAGCTGGCCGATTTGTTGCAGGCACATTTCTCGTTTTGACAAATGGAAATGAAATTCGTAATTTAAAATCTGCCTGCACTTAACACAACTCACCAAGTGCCTCTTTCCTTCCCCACAATTACCCTTACAGTCTCTATACAACTGCGTGTTTGTTCTCCCTCAATATATAATTTTGATATATTAACGCCAGTATAGGGACTGCCAGTTATTGTGATTGTTGCAATGCAAGAATTGACACCAACTGTACTGCAACTGGAACTGTTACGTGCTTGTACCGTGTTACTGTGCTGTCTGTCATTGCTAACAAAACCGCCCTTCGTCTGTCAGATCACTGTCCGATGTGTCTGTTTGTCACGTCAACAGTAGCTACACAATTCACTGCACACCCCACTGTTCAAGTCACGTTTCTACAAACAAAATGCACGACTGTAGTCACGGTTGTCTCCTTCGTCACAACTGGTATCTGTATTTAAAGCAACTGAATTCATTGAATGCGGTATGAAGTTTCTTTTGGCACTGATATCGCCCACAAACCGATATAATATTAGATATCAAGTGTTTTTTGGTCGAAAAATTTAGTAAAATATTTCTTTCTTCAAGACGCCCCACAAGTGGACGTATCTTGTCTTCAGGTACATAAGTAACATTTTCAAAATTTATGTGTGTGTGTGTGTGTGTGTGTGTGTGTGTGATCTGCATTTAATAGCAATTTGGTTTCATTTCTTTTCCATTACGATTGAACGGTTCTCTTTTATTCTGATTTCGGCATCTTGTTTTCTCTTCCTTTTTTCAAATCTAAATTTTGAGTTTGAAAATGAAGAATTGTTGCTGTCAGAACTGTCTGAATATGAAACACCCCTTAATGAATAATTCGGGTCGAGGTCTGAATCGCCATTTCTGACGGCGATTCGTCATTTGGTGAAGCATACCATCACATTCCTCCATTTGTTCTCCCTCAATACAGACAAATACAGACGATACAGCAACTGAAACAGCACATTAAATTACTTACGTATTGCTATCAGGTTGCTTGATAGCACAATTTTACAACCAGCTTAACTGGAGTCTCATTAGCACAGTAATAAGTGGGGATATAACAGAAATTTGGTTTTTTCGAATGACGTCAAATTGAAGTTGGTCTATTAAATTGGGGTCAAATAATGTAATGAGTAGTAAACAATAACCGATGTTAAAAGTAATTTTCACTATTTATATCCGAAATTTCTGATGAGGTTCGAGCTTCAGGGAGAGAATTTCATTTCTGATATCTATTTTTCAGTCCGTACTGCAGTCTGAAACTTGACAAAATTCCCAAGATCCATTCCGCTGATTCTTTGTAGCCTTGAAATTTCGAATTTCCAACAATCAGATGTAACTGCGCAATATAAATATTAGTCCCACGTATTAGTTTTTAATTATCGGAATTACCAAAAACTAGCCACATATGGCGGCTTGTGTTTGTGATTTGTTTCAAATACGCAAACTCAGCAGTTATATTTTCCATCTACAATAGTGGCTCAAAGAGACAATGCCGAAAGTTCTGTAGACATGGTGATATTACTGAGATTAAATTACAGTATTTTATAGGGCCACAGCTAACTGGTGCAACTGTGGTCTCAGCTCACGGCCCGGACCAAGCGATGTCCATCAGCCGACGGGAATACCACAGTAATACCGATTATTTTGCTTCCAGTGGAGAGGGCTACCACGGGACTACGTGTTGCCAGTGACACTTGTACGGCAGTTGTCAAGCACAGAACACGTGTTTTGCTGTGCCGTAGTGTTGACAGCGAGAAGCAGTGTTAAGACTAACAAAGCTGATATCAGGTAGGTTGTGTTTAATAGAGGTGATCCACAGTTCCAAACACTTGTTGTGTATATTGGGGACAAACTGGTTAAAATTTAATCCGGAGAGAAATGCTTCGGCTGTCGCAGTCAACTGGACAAAAGGCCAAAAATTGTTCTGTAAAAGATTATTATTGGGCAGGTGTATTATTAATTACAAATATTAAAATAATCAGAACAGTAATTTTCCCGTTGTTTTTGGTAGGTGTGAATATTCTTCTTGTCAATCGGGCTCGTAGCGAATGCCACGGATGTACTGCAGCCTTAAGGCTTATTGTACAACTCTATACCCCCGTTTTAGACGTTCCCACTTACGCTGTCAGGTGCCTCCAGGACCGCAAAGACGCGAGAGATCCTAACAGTGAAAGGTAGAACTTAGTGGGCGAGAAAGTTGTCCGGTAATTTTACCGAAATTACGCCATTTAGGGATCTTTTATATGCCGCAAATCTAAGATATTGGACTGACGGTTTTACTTCCCCTCTGAAGGAAGGCGTGCTGAGAAATTTTTCGCCGTGAAAAATACTGACGTCTTCGGCCGGATTTCAACCCATCAACTTGGGTATTTAGAGGCAGTACGCTACCCCGCTTTGTTGTGAATATTGGTCGCTAAAATACGGCGAAGTACGTAAGATCAGGGTGTTTGGAGATAATGTGCTGAGGAGAATATTTTGGTTTAAGAGTGACGAAGTAAATAGGAGTGGAGGGAACTGCATAATGAGGTGTTTAATGATCTGCATTCCTCATATAATATTGTTTGGGTGTTATAATCGAGAAGAGAAGTTCGTTTCATATAGCATGTATGGGAGATGAGAGGCGTGTACAGGATGTTGGTGAGGAAATCTGACGGAAAGTGGTCACTTGGAAAACCCAAACAAAAATGGGAATTTAATATGAAGATATATCTTCATGAATTGCGAAGTGACTTTATGAAACTCATACATACACAAACCCATACAAACACCCAAACTGACATTACAAAACCGGTACAGACACTCAACCATACATGCATGTACACACACACCCACACTTAAAATGCCCATATACAAACAAAACCATACATGAACACAGACATACATTACAAAAAACCATACACACAAACACCCACTCATTACAAAACCTACACATACACACACACACACACACACACAAACCACACATTAAAAAACCCATATATACACACAACCACGTGTTATATACCCATACGTACAAACACCCTTACTTACACACAAAAACACATTACGAAACACAAACATTCTAATTTCTGTACATACAGTCACCCACATTTTACAAAATCCATACATTCACACACCCATATATACACACATATTACCAACCCCATACAATCACACACATTACAAAACTCATTCTTACACACACTCTCACATTACAAAACCCACACATACACACAACCTCACATTACAAACCCCGTACATACACACACACAAACTAGAAAATCCATACATACACACACATCCATTTGAAACCCCGTACATATAACCACACATTAGAAAACGCGTACATACACGCAGCCACACATTAGAAATCCCGTACTTACACACACCCACACATTAGAAAACCCGTACATACATACACACTCTTTAGAAAACGCGAACATACACACAACCACACATTACAAAAATCGGTACATACACATACAAACACATGGCAAGGCGACTGTTGTGTGACATGGGCAATTGGTAGTGTCTTCACCTCAGTAGTTTGATTTACCAATATAACGAAATAATATGATGTAAGTATATATTTTACATAAAATCTCACCCATAACAAAATAATGAAAAGATGAAACAAAAGAGATTAAGTCTTAAAGCATGCAAGTTAAATAAAGACGAAACGCACAAATCTCCAGCTGTCGTACAGCAGAAAATTAGCAACTAACTCACAAAAACAGTGACATTATAATTAGTCAGGTGAGGGGAAAAGTTGTATATTTTAGAGAAACAGTGTACACATATCGTGCGAAGTGCATGTATTTTTTGTTAAGCAAGGGTCAGGAGCACAATTTACTGCAACCCTCATTAATGTCTCTATATTGTCCTCCCCAGACCCTCCCTACCACACAATATTCAGTATCATTTCCTCTCTCTGTGCAGATTACAGCAACTCGCCATGCCGTCAAGATTATCTGTGGTGTTGGTGTCCCTGCTTTTGGCTACACCTGCTGTTGCATTCTGGTTATGGATGGTGATCGTGCCTGCAAGAGTGGCAGTACTCTGTCCTGAGGGATGCGAGTGTGACAAGGGAGGAAACAACGTTTTCTGCCGCAGGACACTATCAAACCCTATTCCCTTAATCCATCTCACAGATATCCGAGTATTCTGGCTTGGTGAAAACAATATAACTATGTTGGAGAAGGACAGTTTTGCTTCAATGACATTGCTGGATGTATTGTATATATACGATTGTGGACTGAGAACAATACAGTTGGGAGCTTTCAACGGGCTTACAAAGTTGACAGAACTGACAGTAAGGGATAACGAGATAAGTGAAATAATACCAGGCACATTTAAGAATTTGAACAACCTGGAATTTCTTCACTTATACCATAACGGAATTAAGCAATTGGATAGCGATGTGTTTAGTGGGTTGGTTAACTTAAAAGTAATTGATTTGGCATTAAACGAAATAGAGCGCCTGGACAATGCTGTGTTCAGTGGGTTGGTTAACTTAGAATCAATATATTTAGGATCAAACTATATAACGCACCTGGAAAGTACTCTGTTCAGTGGGTTGGTTAACTTAGAATCATTAGATTTAGGAGTAAACCAAATTCAGTACCTCCATTCAGGTATGTTCTTAGGGTTACCAAACCTCCAATACTTAAATTTAAACAAAAATCCCGGCTTTCAAATACCAACTGACCGCAATTTCATCAGTTCACATTCTTTGTCACATCTTGCTATATCAGCCTGCGATATAAGTTCACTGTCAGTTGAAACATTTGCAAACGTCAGTTCTCTAAAATCGCTTGACTTGAGCTTCAATAATCTGAGGACTCTAGATATAAATATATTGAAAGCATTGCCAGAACTGTCCACACTGTATCTGTATGGTAACCCGCTACAGTGTGACTGTCAGCTGCAGGAAGTGTGGCGATTGTGTGAGGATCGTAACATACCGACAGGAATATCGATACTTGTGCCGAAATGTGACACACCGAGCGAGGTGAAGGGAATATGGTGGGGGGTGTTGGAAAACGGGCAGTGCTTAGAGGGTAATATACAGTATCATGGAGACTACAAAAATAGAAACTTCAGGTACAGTTTTCCAACCAGGGACCCAGACACAGAGAGGAGCCTAAACACAAATTTACAGGGATTTATTTCTCGTTTCTTAAAACAGTACCAAATACCATTATATGCATTTCCCTTTATATTTGGTACAACCGGCAATGTTATCCTTCTCATCATTATCATATGCAACAAGGACATGCGAACTGTTCCCAATATGTTCATCTTGAACTTGGCTATCAGCGATATCACTTATTTAACGATAATTTTCGTCGAAGCTTGTGGAAATAGAATACCCAGCGCGTTGCTAGAAGGTGACAATTTGTGTATTTTCCTTGCTTTTTGCCGTCGTCTGTCAGTCGGCCTGTCAGCGTACTCTGTAGCTGTGTATAGCATCGAGCGTTACATAGTAACAGTTGATCCGTGCTGCGTCTGGATCTCTCCACGGGCAGCATGTCGTGTTACTGTGGCTACAATTTGTGGAGTGTGGATTGTGGCTGCATTATTCGCCGTTCCGTCAGCTATCTCTAATTATCTGTGTCAGGATCGTATGTTGTCAGTCAACATAACGTACTATCAACGTGTGGTTGTTTTTGAACTCTTAGTATCCTGTGTACTTCCTCTGTGTGTGATTGCCTTCACTTTCATCATGACCGCCCGCCATCTTGTGATAAACTCTCGTTCTGTATCTGAGGGGACACAAAATCCTCAACTGGAAATACGTAGAAATACTGCAAAGATTGTGGTGGGACTGGCTGTTGTTTTTGTGATCAGCTATGTGCCTTATCACGTCTTTTGGTCCTATTTCATTTGCACCATAAGGGACACCATTTGGTCTCAAAAAAACGTCAATAATTCTCTTCATTCTGTTTACAAATTTCAGTACTCGTACGTACTTTCGACATGTTTCCTTTTAATCAATTCCTGTCTCAATCCTGTCGCTCTGTTCTGGACCGGTTCTGCCTTCAGACAGCATCTCAAACGCTACCTAACCTGCCTTTATACAACAAATACGCTTCATAATGAACTCGAACTAAACTGAAGGAATTGAATTTGTAACCATTGTCTCAATTTTCTTCAGTTACAACTACACGAGAGGGTGCTGATAAGTTCTTATTCCGACCTAATTCCCGTTGTCGTAGGACGGAATCCTTATTGTCTTTTGAAATAGGGGGCTGTTCATGTGCCGAATTGCAAGTCTTTTCTCGTCACAGACGCCGGAAGGAAGCATGCCAGGAGACGCGCACCCTTTCAGCCACATCGAGAAGCGATCTCCCATTAAGGACTTTTCCTTCCAGGAAAAGAATCAAAGGAAATTCACGCCATTCTGACAAAATGCACTACAGGAACATGCACCACCGTGTGTCACCGCCAAAAACTGGATGGCCCAGTTTAAACGAAGTGATTTACCCCACAAATTTAGCACCTCGTCCTGGACGACACAAAACAGTGACAAACCCGGAGATTATTGATCAATTCACAACCTAATCTTGGAAGAACACCTGCTTTCGGCTAAATCAATACCTGAACACCTGGGCATCTCACGTGATCGGGTTGGATTCATCATTCATGAACATTTGGACACAAGGAAGCTCTTTTTGACGTGAGTCCTGAAATGCCTGAACGGGGATCAAAATCGTCAACGGTGACAGTCGTCTAGGCAAATTTGGAATTTTTTTTGGCACGATCCAAAAGATTTCCTCTCTCGATCGGTGACCATTGACGAAACCTGTTTATGTCACTATGACCCGGAAACAAAGCGACGATCATTGGAGTGGCGGCATAGCGACTCACCCCGCCCCAAAACCTCGGGGTAAAAATTCCCCTGAAAAGTTCTCGTCTCAAATTTTTGGAATCAAAATGGCATTGTATATCTTCCCAAGGACCAAACTAACAACGCGGAGTAATACCCACCTCTCCTGGTGCAATTGAAGGACATTTTGAAGGAAAAACGCGGTGGGAAGTTCACCAAGGTGGTCATGTCTTGCACGAAAATCCCCCCACATGCCGGGCACTTGCAACCCACAAGAATCTGGTCTACTTGCGCTCCCAGTGTCTTGATGATGCACCCTATTCTCCGGATCTGGTAACGTCGGACTACCACCTGCTCCATGGACTGAGACAGCAATTAAAATGTCCCCATTTTTCGTGCGACGCTGAGGTCATTTTTGCCTTGAAGACCTGGTTGAACGGACAAAGTTCTAATTTTTTTTTATTGTATAAAATTTAGATCAACGGGCTAAAAGTTGTGTTGAGCTTCGTGGGGAGTGTGTTGAATAAATCCCGGATTTGGTCGCTGTAGCTTGCTTCCTTCCTGGTCGGGCTATAGACTTATCAGCACCCACTCGTATTTCATACAAATTTTCACCATACACATTACAGTGTTGGTTTTGAAATTTGAATTTCTGTAATACAGTGCAGGTTAAGTGTGTAAAATTTAAATATATACAGTGTCATATTACATTATATTAAAAGACGTGCGCAGAATATTTCAAACAGTTAAACAAAAGTTCAAATATTCCTTTTAATTTTTTACTGCAAAAGCAATTCCTTGAGCATTTCATTAAATCGCAACTTCAGTACACATATTTCTTACGCACTGACAGTTTATTGTGTGTTGGTTTTGATGTTGCTGACCGATAATTTTTTGTTTCTGTCACAGTCCGGAAATAAATCCAAGTTGAGTCTCAATAAATTACACAGACTAGAGTTGGAGTCAAATTCAAAATTTAAGTGCATTTTGGTAACAGTTTGCTTCATAGAGTTCGTCATTTTATTGACATCCTTAGATCCCACTAGAAGATTAATTGAAGTGATTCACATATTCATGTACACACATGTAAATATGTATCGTATGAATACCAGAATATTCAAATATACACAGTATATATGTATGTATTTATGTATACTATTTTATTAATAAATTTACCCTGTAGACATGCTATACAGTTCTGTTGATATTCTAGAGTTATATGTTATTATTGTGGTGTAGATTTGTTCTTCGTTCTTTCAACAAATTTTATTATATTCATGAGCCAAATGACCTTTCCTATTTCTCCCCTTTTGAAAACAGAGTGTTTAATTACAGGTGTTTATGTGGGAGAAAGTAAAGTGTTTTTGTTGTGTAATGTGATGTTAGCGTTTCGAAGTCTTCCGACTATGTGCCAAAAAATATTAGACGCATTTGTTTACAGCGGTGTGGTGTGGGGGTTCCAAAACTGAACATAAACAGGCGGTACCACACAGTGTATGTGCAGAGCGGTATTTCAGAACTGCATCAAACTAGTCAAGATATCCATCTTCTTCTGAAAAATATCGTGGCTGACAACTTTGGTCTTAAGATTATATATTGATCATATTGAGTCCACTGGTCTTAAGCGCCGTTTCTTTAATATTCATTTCAATATTATCCTTAAGCATATTCACACGTAATCCAGCCGCTCTGTATGCTCTCGGCAGCATAAATGCAACATATTTCTTCTGCACATCACACACAAAAAATTTGTTGTATTCAACAAACACCAATCAGCAGTAACTTTCCCCCAAACACCCCACCGGTACAGTTCAATGCCTTAAACACTTTCCACTAAATCAATACACCAGCACAATTTGTGATCACAACAGCAACACTGAAATATAGCACTATTGTTTGTTGTTATCAGAAACATTTGTTGTTATGCACTGGAACTGTAATACAGGAACGGTTCAACAGTTTGTCCAGCTCCATGATAACTGGATATTGTTGATGGTGATGTTGATTAGGTTTAGTCATGGAAGATATTCACTACGTGCTCGTAATTGTGCTTATCTTACATTTCAGTATATCTGCGCTAAACCTTCACTGCATATTCCCTTATACCCAACAACCGCTATTCTTATCCAATCCCAAACCTACGCCACTTCTATTCCTAAATCGCAAGCTATGGAATATTTCAAATCCGCACATCAATTATGTATTTTGTGCGCATTTGAAATGACCTTCTCGTCGAACAAAATTAAAGAACCCTCAAAAATTTTTTAGTCCAGGAAAAAGAGGTAGTCCGACTGGGCCAGATCCGGAGAACAGGGTGCGTGATCAAGATACTGGGAGCCAAGTTAGGCCATTTTCATGTGGGTTGCAGGCTTCCGGTGAGCCAGGGCATTGTCGTGCAAAAACAAGAACACCTTGGTGAACTTCCCGCGGTGTTTTTTCTTCAAAATGTCCTTCAATTGTACCAGCAGAAATTAATAATACTCCGCGTTGATTTTATGACACTTTGAAAGATAATCGATGAGGAGGATGACGTCTTGATCCCAAAAAATCGAGGCGAGAAATGTTCCGGGGAATTTTTACATTCGGAATTTTATGGGGCTTGTGAGCCGATATGCCCCTACTCCACACATTTTTGCTCTGAGTCCGGGCCACAGTGACATGAACAGGTTTCGTCCATGGTCAAAAATCGCGGCATGAAATCATTTGAATCGCGCAGAAAAAAATTCCAAAATTTGTTCACACGACCGGCACCGTTGACGATTTTGATCCACGTTCAGTCATTTTGGGACCCACTTTGCGGAGAACTTTCGCATTTTCAAATCTTCACGAATGATGGATCCAAACTACTCACGTGAGATGCCCAATTGCTCAACTAATGTTTTAACTGATATTCAGACGTCTTTCAAGATTAGTTCGTGATTTTGATCAATAATCTCCGGGGTGGTCACTGTTTTGTGTCGTCCAGGACAAGGCACATTCCTGGTGAAAAATCACCACTTTTAAACTGGGCCACCCATTACTTGACGGTGGCATAAGATGATGCATATTCCCCTAATGTTTTGCCAGAATGTCGCGAATTCCCTTCGTTGTTTGCCTTGGGAAAAAAAAAAACATGTTGACAGCTAGCGCCTTGATGATTTTGAAATCCAACACGTCGCATAATTTCCTTTCAGCTTCCACGAGTATAAAAAGAAAAGACTTCCAATTTTCCGCATGAATAGAACCCACTTTCCAACGACCATATCGATTACGTCTTCCGACATTGTAATTAGAGCGGGCTAATGACTTATCAGAACCCCTCTTATAAAGCTACACAAATCACATATCTTGGCATATTAATTACCTTCGTTTGCACTACTTTCACCATCCCGTATAGCAAGACACAAATTTTCCACACGCCTAAACAGACCTGCGACCGCTGGTAACAAAATGTTTGGAAGTCACATGTGTGACGCAACAAATGGGAAGAAGTTTGGCGTGGTGGCACCCTCCGTAATGAAATCATATTCACACCTGAACCAACCTCACCACTCACCTGCTCTAGCAGTTGCTCTGAACCAGGTCGCACCATTCTAACATCGGTCATTTTCCTACACAAAACGTGTATTGCTGCAGTCAACAAAACTGTCTGGTTGAGACAATTTTCCTCTATGCACACAGCACTAACATCATAACCTTATACTGATCATATTTATGTACAGAAATTTTTTCAGCTGCTGACTGATCAAAAAGAGCACCACAATTGAGAAATTACAGCTCAACATTTCACAGTACCAGATGGACAGCCGTCCAAAAATGTACAATTTCGGCCGTTCGCCAAAACGCTGTACAACTGAAATTCAAGACTAAAACCGATTCAAATAAAAACAATATACGGAAATAATTCAAGATAATATTCAAAAAAAAAATGCCTGCACCTCCCCTGTACAAACCCTCCCCAGTGCCAGTATGTATAACACAATTCCAAAAATACATTAAAATCAGCAGACCAACAAATTGAAAGTAACAAAACAATAAAGCCCCTTGCTCACACAGTAAGTCCAAGTAACTCTGGCTGCTTCGCAGTACAAGAATCCAGTACATCAATGGACTGCCAGCAACAGACTGGACCGGAGTAGCTCAGTAGGCACAGCGACTCGTTAAGGGCTGGACGGTCTGGGGATCGAAATCCGGTTGGGGCGAGATTTTTCACAGCCGACGAGAAAGGCCTTGGGGCCCACTCAACCTACACTAAAATGGGGACCGGTACATTAGCGAATTAAAACGGCCGGTTAGTGGCGTTGAAAACCCGTCCAATTCATTATCGACATTAAAGAAAGAGTAGAGGTAAACATGTAAAAACTCTTGTCTTTCGTGACCTGTTATAGGGTGATTAATGGCTTTACCAATTTTACTTGCAACACAAGTGTAACAGTGTGTGTGTGGTGTGTGTGGTGTGTGTGGTGTGTGTGGTGTGTGTGGTGTGTGTGTGGTGTGTGTGTGTGTGGTGTGTGTGGTGTGTGTGTGTGTGGTGTGTGTGTGT
>Ga0123354_10005900_pt1 | contig 17999 bp, 8 predicted proteins | sample TergutLab28metaG_2_FD_97872 | JGI IMG/M metagenome (GOLD analysis project Ga0123354, IMG submission 97872) | Labiotermes labralis P4 segment gut microbial communities from Petit-Saut dam, French Guiana - Lab288 P4 | ecosystem: Host-associated > Arthropoda: Insects > Digestive system > Gut ...
CACAGTGGTTAAGGCGCTGCGCTACAAATCGGAAGGTCGCTGGTTCGATTCCAGATGGTGTCATTGGAATTTTTCATTGACATAATCCTTCCGATCGCACTATGGCACTGGGGTCGACTCAGCCTCTAATAAAAATGAGTACCAGGAGTATTTCCTGGGGGTAAAACGGCCGGTGCGTAAGGCTGACAACCTTACCACCATTCTGGGCCAGTCACGTAATCTGGGAACCTTAACTTCCTGGAACCCTCTGGGCACCTCGGGCCTGTAATGGGACTGATTTACCTTACCTACAAAAACCTACACCACCACTCTAACATTAGAGGTCCCAAATGGACTATCCTCGCGTCGAAACAACTCTTAGCGCAGACAAGCCGACAACTAGGCATCCGAACTGTTGTACACCCACTATCTGTTCCTCATAACATAAACAAGACCGGCAATGTACGTATAACGTAACACTAAGGCGCGTTCGTGTAACCACTGTTGCACTGGAAAAGCAATGAGTGCAGTATTACACAACCTGCGTGTGGATTTGTAACCTTAGGTATCCAGCATGCAATGCGCATGCATCATATCATCTGTGGCCTGCCCCGCTCTACAACATTTTCCCACGTCTCTTAAACGGCACGATTTTCGAAATAAAAAGTTAATTGAACATGAAATGTGTTTCGAGTTTCTCCACAATTTCGTCTGAAATATTTTTCATTCTAAGAAGAACTGAGCGAGACATGATCGAAAATATATATTGGCCTTCGTGTAAAGTACCCGTTATGCTTGTCCGATTTTCATGAAACCTGAATTCTCTCGACAGATTTTCGAAAAATTCTCATATCAAATTTCACGAAAATCCGTCCAGTGGGAGCCAAGTTTTTCCGTGCGGATGGACGGACAGGAATGACGAAGCTAATAGTCGCGTTTCGCAATTTCGCGAACGCGCCTACAAATTGTATAAATCAAAGGAAATAACATAGAGTAAGATACCAGAATCCAATTTATTATTCACCGCAATAACAATGTATCAAAGAAACGCGGAGTTCAGAGCAGGAGTCGTGAACCCTGCCGCCCTCTTACATGCATATCTCGACTGGCATATTGGCATTAGTAACGTGGTATACATTTAATTAGGTGAACAGCCAATACAGTACATATAGACTACGCACATGCACAACTCAGCGAACATTAACTCGTAGTTTCAAATCGCTATATTCGTAATTACAGACTTAACAAAAAAAACTCCATATCCTACATATAATGATATAACAACATTCACTGACCTTCATACCGTTCATTGCGTGCATTGTCAGTTGATTTACGTACTCTATCAGCACCAACAAATGTACATTTCTGCGTATTCTGTTTTTTACCACTAAGTTACTCCTACATTTCTCGGCGCTATCGTCATCCTCAAGGAGCTAACACCAATGTAGCTCAAACGTAACTAAATCTTGCACATTCGATATGTATAATTACTGTAAAACTATTTTATTTCAGTATGTTTTAACACCACTGGCGTAAGCTCCCCGAGGATGGTGATTGCGCCGAAACATGTAGGAGCAAATATGAAATACATAATATAAAGAAATGTGCGTTTTTTTGTGCTGATAGTTTGTAAATCAACATTTACTGGGTTCAGTCCAACCATCCGGTACATTTCATACTCAGTGTATATGAAAGCGTATTATTCGGCTCCTTTGCAAAATTAATATTCCTAGCACAAACGCCTTATTAGTTATCGTTACCAAATCGAAAGCCAAAAGACTATTCTCAGGGCCGCCACATTGTTATTTTAAATCCTAAAAATATTATCCCCCAAAAAGTTAAAACGCCCCCCTCCCCCCAGGAGATCCTAACACCGCACATCATTTCAAACCTCTAAAGTAAATGACGCTAGTAAAGCTCCCACTGCAGCAATTCGCGCAAATGAAGAAGCATGGCGATAAGCAGGACTGAACAAACCCCGGGCGCAAAGTTGTAGTGGCGTCTAAGTCTTGTACGGTGGCGCCTCACATCTGTGGACCCTCCGTGCACCTAGAAATGTGAGGTGGCCCCTACATATTTGGGTATTCTGTGCACAGCTGGCGTACAAACTCTGCTCGGAAGTCCTTTCATTCGTAGCAAAGTAACAACAGTGAGCATGTTAGAAACCCCGACTCCTACTTGCAGTAACAGGCATGAGTGACAGTCCGACAGTTAAATTCAGCGTTTCCCAAACAGCGTTCCGCGAAGTGGGAAAACATTTCCGCAAGAAAATTCCATCACAACAAGAACGATAATTTATTATTATTATTATTATTATTATTATTATTATTAAATCCACTTAAAATAATTTTCATTTTTTTACTTGATGACTGACAAAGCCAAACATAAAAGAAATGACAAAACAGCAAAAACAATTCTACGCATTAAAAAACGCCAATTCGAGGAACAGCTGTTTTAAGCCTCTTATTCGTTCATAAATCACTTGCAATTAATAATTTGATTTCATAAACGCCACCCAATGATACGCCGAGACAGGCACATACGGAAGGCAGTCGTATATTTGCAATACATTCGCAACCCACCTGATTTACCTCCGAGAAAGACGCGGTACCCATTGCACAGGTGGTTAAGTGGGCCTTGGGGCCGGTCTGGACGGGTGCGGAAAATCTCGCCCCACTGGCCTTCGATCCCAGGACCGCCCAGCCCGTAGCCAGACGCTGTAACAACTACGTTCTCCCGGCCGCCTGTTTGACCTCATATTTATGTTTAATACTCATGATTATCCTTAATTACCTGCGGTGTATTTTTCTTATCTAATGTATAAGAATTTTATCAGTTCTGCAAATTTTGCATTTGTGAAAGGGTTCCATAGTTAAAAATAACCGAGGAAATACTGACTTAACTTAAACACACACACACACACACACACACAGACGAAAGTCGCTAATTCAGAGTCCTAAATCGCCAACTACGCAATTCATTGTACCGCACAGTGAACGTAACAAAAATCCTTCGTTTGAAATTGTCATTATGAATAAGGCACAGTACATACAGAAACGTTAGCATTTGGCAATTATAAATGTTAATGCCTCATTTAAAATTAACGACTGCTAAAGCAAAAGGAATTACACAGACCGTGACTAACATGGGATTCTAATTAAATACTGTTTTCTGAAGTTCACGGCGAATCTGAGGAGCCCTGAGATCAATAAACTAACTTTTCGTTGTACGAACATTAATTCAACAATTTCAACAAATCAGTTAGCTAACAACTTTCCCTTCCAGTAGGCGTAATGAATTTTCTGCACAAAAACCACAAGCACATTTTGCTGTACGCATGCTGCCATCCCTTCTCAAAGTCCCTCTCAGAAAAATGTAAATTCTATTTCTGAATACTTTGGTGTTACGCTTCCATCTATTTTACACCATCTACTACTAGCTATAGTCTTCACTCAGGCCTTTTCGCGTGACGACACGCAGCTCCGCGCTCGCCGCTATTTCAGTTCGCTGTGAGTCGGAGTCCAAGACAACAAACACTTCGATGTCGAGAACTTTATTCTGCCTTCGATGTATAACGGCACTTGGGTTGCAGATGGTACACATCAGACCTCTGACATTTAAGAATATCTTCCATCGTGGCAACAAGACATATACCTTGGCACAGAAGACATTAGTGTCAAGTGTCTATAGCTAGGAGGTGATAGCGTTCTTCATGTCGGCGTCTGTTACAAATCGCTTGCCAACCAGGTGCTTCTTAACGAGTCCAAATAAATGTCAATCACCAGGATCGAGATCGGGACTATGTAGAAGGTGGTTCACAGCCTCTCGTTTCTAACACCGTTATCTCGTCACAAATCCGCTTGGCAGTATCAGGCCCATCGTGCATCCTCCGTGTTTTTACCAGCAACTGCTTGAGATTAAAGATGCCTTGCATGGTACAAGGTCCGTAACAAGTGTCGTGGACGGTCAACTCTTTCAGATGTTGAAAGGACACACACACACTTATTAATAAGTTCTACCCTTCTGTCTTCTTGAATAGATGTTTAAACTTACAATGCAGTCGTCCATGCTCTTTGACGTGACCCTTGCATCAATTAAGGGGACGCTTCATGACCAGCATGTGTACTTCGACTTGCTCTTGTCACGGGTTTAGACATTCTTTCAGTTTTGCATATGGACAGCGGTAAGAAAGGTGTTTTATATAGTGCAGGTGTGTGTGCTGATACGCTGGAGCCCATCAAGAATGTACTCTTAACTGGATGCTACAACTTCTTTATAACTGATCAAAGGAAAAATACAACCCGACTGGTGGGGATCACGACAATCAGGCTGATGTTGAGAGCAGAGCGAACCCTGGAAACGTTGAAACCTCTTGCACAAACACCTTTGGTCCACATGTCTATAAACCTAAACGTTAAAATCTACACGATTAGAGTAGTCGGTACAGTGACCAGGCTACCGAGGTACCGTGGTTCAACTCTTGGCAAAAACAAAAAAGATTTATTTTCTCAAAAACTGTAAAAATCTACTCTAGGGCCCATCTTATCCCCTACCGAAAATGCACCAGGGCTGTTCTTCCGTAAACCTGCCGAGGCGTGAAACTGCCCATTCACATGTATGTAACGCTGAAATTAAGAATAAATGGAGTTGTACCTTCACTCTTCCATCAGCCTTCATGGCGTGCAAAGGAACATTTACTTCACAGTTATGCCTACTTATTTCTTCTCGGAATGAAATTTAATATCTCACTAAATGGAAAGAAGACGGACAAAAATGTTTAAAAACAATGGGCTGAGAAATATGTTCGATCCTATGCAAGATAACGCGAAGAGGAGGCGGGAAGAATTAGGCTTACATAATGCAGCACTCCATAAATTGTTCTCTCATCCTATTATTAGGTTGATTACATCAAGAAGAATGAGCTGGGCCGGATATGTAATAGCTGCAGCTAAATGAACACTACAAAAAAATCTGATGGGATAAAGAGAAAAGAGCCATTCGGGAGACCTAGGGGTAAATGCGAGAATGAAACAAAATAAACCTTCAAAAGTACAGTGTGTTACACGGACTGGAGTCAAATGACTAAGAATAGAGTCAAGTATGGAAATTCTGAAAAGAGGTCATGAAACTTAAAAGTCCTACAAAACAAACAAACTTCCTTATCAGCTGTGTTTCTACGAACTTTATGCGAAACAATTGTAGGCTTTACCACGGGGTTGTTAACTTCCATGTTAGTCGGGCCTAGTCACATTTAACAGTTGTTTGTTGACAGCAGCAATAAAGAAGGTATTTATTATATTCTGCCATCGTTACACAACATATAAAACAGTCGTACTATTACAACTGCTTACATTCGGCTAATTAAGGTACATTCATTAGCTGCTAATAAATGTACCTTAATTAACACTATTCCTTGTTGGCCTGATGATGGCCGGGTAACGGCCGAAACATGTAGCCGAATGTAACCAGTTGTAATAATACAACTGTTTTATATGTTGTGTAACGACGGCATAATATAATAAATAGTTATACGTACACAACGGGATGGCTTCCTTCAAACAAAGATGGCACCCATGCGGCTAGTGTCTCGTCGAAAGGAATAAGCAGAGCAGATGGAGGTGTTCTCCGAATCTTTTCATTTTGACCCATCTTTTTTTTTATCTCCTGCGTGGCCTACACGGACGGCAATGAGTGTAAGTCACTGTACTGTGAATCATTTTGACTTTGGAAAAAGCGAACACGGAGCTTTACGACGTGTAATTTCAAAATATTAACACACGACGAAGTATTACAAACACAAACACGCCTCAAGAAGACAGCAAGACATGCAGATGAGATACTGGGCAAGCATAACTGCAATAACTATGACGGACGAAATAAAGTAAGAGGCTGAAATATAATATGGTAAGAGGAAACGCTGCAGTAAACAATTTCACAGTTGTTATTAAGTAAAAGGACAATGACAGCGTAGTCAACGCAACTTTAGACATAGTAATGAAGTAGAGATGACCTAGTGGAAGGGTATGAATGGTGTGAACTGACCAGGTGAAGGGAAATATAGACAGCAGGAGGGAGCGAGACACAAGAGGAAGCAAAGCATTTATGATGTGACTACTTTCAAAAGAAGACATCTCACAGACAATGACAATGACGATTCAGGCATTTATAAGGACACTGAGGAAAACTTCTGATATTTTCATAAACAGTTTTGTATTAGCTCCTGCTCCCTTTAAATACCAAGCACACACGAAGCAGGTAAAATGATACTTGGTCTCAAGTTACCAAAAAGATATCAGGTTGTGTAGGTGAATGGTGTGATGCATTTAAGAACTCTGAATTATTAAGGCGAACAGGTGAGCTATGGACTCCGTGTTGTCCTCTCTGTATAGCGACCGGACGGGATATCATCTACATGCGATGGTGAATGGAAAACTAGAAGTATGTGCAAAACGTGGTCCCAGGCAAAAATACTACTACGATCATACATCCATATATGGAAACATAATACTTGCAGAGAAAAAAAATACTTACACCCAAGCAAAATCATGAGTTGCAAAGGGGTCGACAACGGTCCTAAAAACATGTAGTGTCATTTTCACAAAATAGCCCAATGGTTTAGAAAGTATGTCACAAAACGTTTATTATACTTCATATACTGAAAATATTCGTGCTGTGAAAAGACATACGTTGCGGTCAGCGGGGGATTACAGAAACAACACATCCTCTTGCAGTGTGTCTAGTGTATTCTAGGCTAGCAGGCTAGCCAACAGACAATCGGGAAGGTGGAATAACATTCAGGTAAATGAATCGAAGGGTCAACATAGTTCACAGATTCCTGACACAGTTGCGCTCTACTCTAGTATCAATGACCTACCGTCTTAAATGCACTAACCATTTAGCATTCCCACCAATTCTCAGTCTTCCCGGTGGACCCTAAACGTCCGCCGGGTAGTTTTAAACAGTCCGTCAAATTCCAAGGCCTCTATACAAACATATACATATACATACATAAATACAAACATACATACGAGTATTTCGTAATAAGTATGACCCGTCGTCGGCTTTCCTCGACTACTGCTTATTCAAAATAAGCCATATTTTCGAGTCAGCAAATACCATCTGCCTCTATATCCGGAGACAGTCTCTTCTACCCGCTACATAAAGAGTGGCAGACTGTAGCGAGAGGACGACAATGAATCTCAACATGAAATTCATCTACGCTGTATTTAAAAAATCAATTCTGCCTCACAGCATATATGGTCTGTGTCCACATAGAGATCAACAGAAATACGCAATGCCGTGAGAACATAAAATCTATTACGTTACCCATTAAGTTTACAGTAGAAGCAAATTATACGCGTGTTAAAACGGAAGATCATCGCTCGCCATCTTCCTTTTCCATCTGCAGCTCACTTTATTGTCAGAGTATTATGCTGCAGGATTACATATGCGTGGTAAGAAAGGTCAAACACAGAGAATATAAAAGAAAAGACATAAGTAAACAAATGTGAATAGAAATTTTACCAACATCTTAAACTCCAGTGAATACAATACAGGCCGGTAGTAAAGGCAACACCATTCTCGGGGCCCTACCATGCTTTGGGAATTATTTGATGACCCGGAGGCCGGGAACCGCAAGATGGAGGTTGTCACGTCCGCGAACTTCAGACCCACTATCAGAGAGTTCACACTGAATGACTTTCATGAGAAGCTCCGTACTGATACACGCACAGCAAAGTTACCAACTCTACACGGCTGACAACAAAACACAGTTACGGTTACCCCAGTTTGCTGCGCAGCCGATAAAACGTTTGTAGTGGGAAGCATTCTGCTGCACAGTATGGGGTTTCCGGTTTAGTTTCTCGTCCAGGAGATAGCCTGTTGTGAATGACAGCTTCGTGGCAGTACTCCACACCTCCAGGGGCATAATAGGACGATATGCTGAAACAGGCCACGACCAGTACATGTCATATCTCTTTCACTTCAACACTGACCGTCACTTTGCCACTCCACGCTAATTTCAATGCCTCCACGAAAGAGGTCCCTTCTTCAGAACAGAACAGTAAATCAGCAAGTGCCAACCAACCACACAACCAGCCAACCAAAAAGTTAATGGAGGAGGACCGCAAGGGCTATGCAAGAGCGGGGCGCCCCGTGATTCGTTCAGCCTTCCTTCGTACAATTCGCATGACAGGGAGGTCACCTTATAACTACAACGGGGACTGCGCTTACACCAACGAGTTTCCCCTCTTGTCTGAGGGTCCTTATGTGATCATACTAACTCCATGGAGCAGTCATTCTTAAAAAACTAACAAGCTCTCAGCTAGTCAAGACATTTCCCGCATGTTATGGAAACCGAAGGTTAGTTACCGCATTCACAGGAGATCGCCAGCTGTCCCCGTTCTGGGCCAGATCAATTCAGCCCATGCTCCCCATACCAATTCTTTAAGATCAACCTTAATATTCTCGTCCCATCTACGCGTGGGTGCTCCAAGTTGTCTCCTTTCCTCCGGTTTCCCCACCAAAACCCTGTATGCACGTCTCCTCACTTCCATACGTGCTACATAACCGGCCCATCCCATTCTTCTTGATTTGATCACCCGAAATAATATTTTGTGAGTAGTACTGATCATTAAGGTCCTCGGTGTATAGTATTCTTCACTACTCTGTTACCTCGTCCCTCTTAGGACCAAGTATCTTCCGCAGCACCCTATTCTCAAAGAGCACTTCCGTTATAAATTGCTATATGTCCTCCCAGTGGGGGAAGCAGGTTGTGGGTTGTCTTGGAATATACCTTGATCTTCGCCTTTAAACTGAAGAAAATTAGGGAAACCCTGTCTGGGTAACCGAAAGTTTTCGGCACAGTTCCGTCTGTCGACTTGCCCGCCTTGTCTCTAACAGCCTCGACTGGTCTGCTGATAAGCAGTCGCTCTCAGCTAAGGTCTCAGGCGACTTTGGTCAGACCTCGATCAGCAAAAGTGCCTTCCAAGTGGCCAAAGTGGGAGGTTTTCCGCACTGGCTAACTTTTAAGTCGAAACCGTCCGTTATTGCTCCGATATGGCGGATCAATGGTAGGACATTCAAATCCTCGTGAATTTAACACACACATACGACAGAGGTACTGAAAAAAACAGCTCCCGGACATAGGTCCAAGCAGCAGACCAGATAGGGCATGGGCAAGGACAGTCCAAAGTACGACGGATAATCTGCCTGTAAAGCAGAATGCCATTTCTGATGGACGGGCCATTTCTCCTGCGATAGAGACTGCCTAGAATACCCAGTCGCTTGGTTCCGTTCTTTTCAAACTCAATGATGTGAGTCGACGACCAGGTCAACAGGTGATAAGGTTCCCCAGATTGTATCGAACCTGGAGGTTTAGTCCGTGTCCACAAGATCCCTCCACTGTCTACTAGCCTAAGTCAAAACAGTACACCCCTTCAACCACAAATATTTAACATAACAGTCTCTTCTTTCCAGGTTTTCTGACTAAAATTTCTAGTGCAATCCTCATCTCTCCCATGCGTGTTACACGCACAACTTACAGCATTCCCCTTGATTTGAACACCTTAATAATATCTGGTGAACAGTAGACAGTATCAAGTTCCTCAATGTGCTGTTTCTTTCAGTTTACTGTTACTTGTTTCGTATCTTATGTAAAAGCAACCCAAGAATTACAACCACCCACGAGCAAAACTTACACGTTTCAAACACCCCCCTGCAGGAATATTTCAATATTCAGCGAACGAAATTCCACAAGTGACAACGTTTTAGCGAGTTTCAAGTCCACAATACAACGTTCAACCATTAAACGCGTGGCGTTTCGTTCCTTTCACTGTCAGCATGACCAGTGTTTAAATGGGAACATTAGGTTAGGACAGCCACATCCACTGTCACCCCTCACCAAAACCAAAACAATCAACATACAAACTTATAGCCGTAAAACCTGAAGGAAAGAACCTACTTGGAAGATCTAGGCGTAGACAGATTAACATTAAAATTAGGCCAATATTATGTAAACATGGTATGAGGATTTGGACTGGATTCGACTACTACAGCCCTGCTCCCAGCAAATGTGGATCGCTTCATGGGAAAGCCATTGACCTTCTTATGCGTACACACAAATTAAAATCCGCCTATACATGAAATCAAACATCGCGGTCGGAGAAAGATTACTGTCAGTCACGACGGTGTTCGTACACATTCGCAGGCGTTCGAATATCATCCATAACTGTCTACAGAGAAAGTGGATGACATGAAAACTGCACAAATACGACAGACATGTGGGTGTAACAAAAAAACAAGCAACAACGTCCATCTGCCATGATACAGCGGCATCCTCGTATACGTTATGGTTCAACATTATCGGGACACAAGAACCAAGCCAATGAAACACAAAATAATATTCATACAAGTGAGTCGTCAGTCTTACAGCAGAATACACGCTAATATAGAATTCCAAATGCAAATTTTAAAATGACACAATAATGTAAACAACCAACCAGATGCAACAATAACAGATTATATTGATAATTACAATCAGCTCAACATGTTTCGGGCGATAATTTCGCCCATCCTCAGGAGCACTACACTGTGTTTACACCTTGTGGTATAAAGCAGTGGCGATGCTGCCTGCTGGTGATAAAGATGAGGTGGAGTTCCACTCCACGCCGGTGCTTTATACCACAAGCTGTAAACACATTCTCGTGCTCCTGAAGATGGGCGAAATTATCACCCGAAATATGTTGAGCTGATTGTAATTATCAATAAAATTTGTTACTGTTGCATCTAGTTGGCCGTTTATATTACTGTATCAATGATGCACGGTCACACAAACATCAAATTTAAAACGACACTTTACAAATTCATTTACAAAAAAATTAAGTTACAATAAAAACATCGTGCCAAATTTCGCAAGGTGCCATTAACTCCACAATTTAAAATATAAACACACTTCAACGAAGCATTAACCATTTTAAAGCAAGACGCCAGACATCACGCCTACAAAAATGAGAGCAGTGACTCCGACTTGTAAGTCCTTAACCAATCCCTTAGTTGCATTCTGTGTTATGGTAGAGGATATGGACACAGAGAATTAGTGCACTTATCTCGGGTGACTAAATTTTGTACTGTGACACATAATATTTTGTGTCCTCAGTAGGGAATTTGCTTCATGTGAACATTTTGGCGCCACTTTTAAGGTGACATCCAGATTTTGGGAAAAGTTGCAGAAACCTGACATACAGGCAGCCTCTAAGCATATAGAATATTATATTTCATAAAATCGTAAAACTGTTCCAGAATGTATGCCTCTTAATGGGTATCATTTCTAATGTGGTCTAGTCTTCACTTCTGGGGTGGCAACCAACTCCGGGGGGGGGTTCACGTCCACGAGCAACTACTGCAACAAGAACAGATCATGAACAACGACTCTAGGCAACATCACACCTCCCACTCAGCGGATAGATTCTTAAATTATACGAAGAAAAATGGATAATACAAAATCGCGGTCGAGAGATTAGCATCTGCTTGGTACTCTGTTCAAATCCCGGCCCGTAAACAGACTACTCTGAATCTTCATGCTTTCCCTATCTCTAGGAAAATATTTAGACACAGCCTTAAATCAGGCCACGACCACTTCATCCCACATCCACCCCCATTTCAATACTCATACATAATTCAAAGATAGACCTATAATTTAAACCCCGCAACTAAAATCGTCGCTAAATAAATAAGAATAATAAGATGGAATTGTCATGAATCGCCAATGCAGGAAGACGACTACGGATACTGACTGAGATTCGACCGAAAACCACAAGAAACAGTGTCACCATCGCCGTCACAGTTCGATACTCGAACTAAACACCGTACAAATACAAAGCTAGTGCATTACCTACATAAACGATACAACGGTTAAAGACAGCTACAGCGTCTTCTTCACTTCAAGCGGTGGTGCTTAGCACAGGAATAGCCATACTTCGTTAAGGATCTGGGCAAAAAATAAAGACGATTTTTGGCGTCAATTAATCTGTAAAACCTTAGCTCAAACGACGAACAGTAAAACAATTTACCTAAGCATCTCGTTTCTCAGGGCGCACAGGGGGCGCTGAAATGAATTTCTTACTTTTTTCGATCCTACGGAAGTAATATGTACGTTTCATTTATATGTATGCCTTACGAAGTAGTAGTAGCCGAGGCCATTGCTCTTCTGGGATGTTACGCAGAGAAGGTTAGTAGTTGATCACAACTACGCCGCAGCGGCAGCCTGAAATCTTGCAACGCTAGTAACCATAAAACAGAAAGCCACAAGCGTAGCTGGCTGGTGGTGGCGGCGGCGGCGGCGGCGGTGGTGGTAGGGGTGGAGGCGAGTGGTGCGGCCGCCATGGTTAGCAGAGTCCAAAGGGTGGCAAAATGGGCGGCAAAATTAATATTTCAATTAAAAAAAACATGTGATTTTTGCGTTAAAAATTTTTTAAATTATTCAGAACAAACGACAATTACATAAATAAAAATTATTTTTTTAAAAGTTCTAAATTTCTGTTAGGGACGGCCACTGCGATTACTCGTCCCGGTCGCCAAAAGCCTAACTACGCTACTGCCCGCAGCAGTGATAACGAACAGAAAAATGCAATAATCAAAACGTGGCGTTCTACACCAGTTGGTGACCAAACGAAAAGGCAAGCGGTAGACTACAGTGGGGCAACGCAGTCAGTTGCAATCCTTTACCGTCGGGTTCCCGGTGAACCAGTGCAGCTAGGCGATGGTGAAAGTATTCTCTGACAGTGATCCTCCATCACGAATTTACGCCCTTCACCCCAGACCATATGCCCCTGGCGCTTTATAATGTGGGTCTCATGCTACAATATCTATCACATTCGGGTATGGTCTTCGTATGTGTTTTGAGTCTGAAAGATCTTCCAAGACTGAGGGCAAGGGCTGAGTTTTACCAAACAGCACGTGTCATGATATGTAGAATAAGCAGTCTTGATTGTCGTGGAAGGACAGGAAAGGAGGAGAAATGAATTTAGGCAGAAAATGTGAAAAAGAGAAAGTAACAGAATATGAAGAATGAAAGAATGAGGTAAAAAGAAGAAACAAACACTGGAAATATTGGCGGAAATGATATATGGAACACAATACAGAAGAGACACAAAAGAAATGTAGACTGACAGACAGACAAACAGACAGACAGGCAAACAGAAGACAAGGGATAAGAAAGTAAGCGTACCATCATAGTCGTCTTCTCCAAAGGGTCAGAACCGCCTCTGCCGCCCACCCAGTGTTTATCGGAGCCAACTTCCCTGTGGTAAAGCGGCCGAAGCGTGAATATCACCACTCACCTCCATCTGGAGCCGAGTTTAAGAATGATTGCAGCCAAAGCTACACTCACTCACACACACACACACACATCTTCTCAAGTACTTCACTGGGTTGTTTATTATTTACCAACATATGCACAAATAAGTACTGTAAATATTCATTAAATTACTCCGAAATGTTTCGGTGTTAATACACCATCTTCAGGGAGTTTACAGTTTGTGTTAGCTGAAGTTATGAATTATTAAAATGATAAAATACAACATAGTAATGTGTTGTTATGGTAAAATCCCGGTAAATGTGGCCGCATATGTAATTTACAGTACTTATTAGCACATATGTTGGTACATAATAAACAATATATTATCCAACATGCAAGGTATGAACATAAAAGTACTTCAAAAAGTATTTTTCGAAACGCGCCTAAAATGTGGCAGCAATAGCAGCAGATTGGGTAATAGCAGTAGTGGTAAATGACTTCAAGGTAAGTACAAACTACCACTGCAACTACGCATCACGCCAAACAAACGAAATGTCAGCATCACAGAAGTCACGAACCCGGCAGCGAAGAAAAACACATCGCTGCGCTGCCCAGTCCTGCCCCGCCCGGTATTTGAACACTGGATTACCAGGAACTACTCACTGAATTATCCCGGCACTAAACATTATAAACACAGGGCCCCATAAGTTGCTTTACCGATAATATTCTCAAGTTCCGACGAAACACTGTTTGTTGTATCTACATACAAGATGCAAAATGAGCACACACATGGGGATGACACAACAGATGATGAAAAAGGGGTTAGTGCAACCATGGTGTTGAAAAGTGCTGGAAATTAAAAAAAAAACTGAATACAAGTGAAAGTAATAAACAAAAAATCCTCACTATTCGGCAAAGCGACTTTTAGGACACCCGGTAATGTCAGGCCATCGCCAATAGAAACTTATGATTACAATGACGCAATGACATATGTAAAATTCTGATGCCAGACAGCCACCAAAAACCAGTTTCGTGTACACAATACATACGGACAGACGGACGGACGGACGGTAAATCTTCACATGAAGTCACGCTTTACCGACCAGTGTTAGAAAGAGCATAAACACGTTCGTCCATTCCCTTACACTACCTCGTACGGCGCCTCGTAGGAAATCTCGGTAGCACTTAAACAAGAAACCGGGCAACATTTTTGTGGAATCACTGCAGAAATTACTAGTTAGCATAATGCAACGACTATGACTAATGCAGTAATCACATTTACATATACTGTCCCCACAGTGTAATTAGGACGTTGGATTACTGTAAAGAGAAGTACTTTTACGATTAAGAACATAATTCAAAGCACCAAATCCTGCAATGTGGATGTATTCCACACACCTGCAGACACGTTCAATTACCCACTCAGTTTCGCGACCTTCTTAACCACTTCAGCAGAGTGGTCACAGTATGTAGGCCTAACACCATAAAATATCAAGAGCACCACATTTTGCGAAATCAGTGTATTGATTTGCTTCCTGCGATGCCCAAAACAAACGGCTATTATTTCCCCCCAAACATCAAAAGACTGGTCTTTACATTTAAGATGCAGAAAGCGTCTTAAATACAAAGACCGAGAGGTTGTCCCGAAACGTCGGTGAGGAATTACAACTACTCGCTGCGTAATAACCCAGAAGAACGCAGTTCTAAAGTTACTAGCAGATAAATAAAATCTAAATTACTGTGCGTATGTATTCTGCACCGCTCCGAGCAACCTAACATGTGGATTCTTTGGGTTGTATCAGTGATGACGTAATGAGATTCAATTCATCACTGTCTAACAAAGATTAAAATGTTACATAACAGCTGACACTGAAAGAGATAGGATGGACACAGATTGCTTTTACACATTCAACTGTTTGCTTTACCGCTAGCACAATAGACGAAGCTACTAGTTTTTAGGACCTTAACTTTTAGTCAAGATTACAAACCAATTTAAAGGACTGGACCCATAATCAAGTACTGTCCTTTGACAAATTCTTGATCCCCAGTATCCATGGGTTCATACCCGTATTTTAATACACAATATCGGGGAACAGAGTACATAATTTCTGTAACTTCCTATAAAAATTGTCACAATATTTTAGGTGTTAGGAGTAGACAAGCTCAAGTAGTAGAAACTGAACTCCTTTAATGACACAATAATTACCGTGTAGACGATTAAAAAAAATAATGTAATAATCTTCAAAACCATGTAAATGTGACGTCACTTTCTAATCTTGTTTCTCACTTAGCAATGTCAATATGAACAGGAATTTCGGAATCCAAAATCCAACACGAATATAACTGTAACAAACCAACTGTACGACAGAAAGATCAACAAATTTAAACGCATCCAAACTTTTGTACGATGTTGTAAGAGCCTACAACAGGACTCATTTTTATAATGATTATTACAATATCCACCGCTGTAGTTAAAACACATTCAGTATTCACAGTAAACGTAAAGCAGTCCCGTTACAGGCCCGGAGGGGCCCAGAGGGTTCCAGGAAGTTAAGGTTCCCAGATTTTGTGACAACGGCACAGGATGGTGGTAGGCTGTCAGCCTTACGCATCGGCCGCCTTTACCCCCAGGAAATACTCTTGGTACTCATTTCTGTTAGAGGCTGAGTCGACCCCAGGGCCATAGTGCGATCGGAAGGATTTTATGTCAATGAAAAATCCAATGACACCAAATGGGATCGAACCAGCGACCTTCCGATTTGTAGTACAGCACCTTAACCACTGTGCTACCGAGGTCCCCCAGTATTAACAGTGAGTTTCAAATAAAAGAAAGCCCCAGATCAGTATGACACTGAAATGGATTATTAGCCTTACATCATACAAACAGACCTTCTGCAAACAATTAATTTTACGGAGTACTCCAATTCGGACATAACCGGCTTGCGACGTCAAGGACAGTGTCGGATACCTCCTTAAACATTACGACACAGTTCCGCAAGGGAGCTGGGGGCAACCCACATACTAGGTTTCGCTGAACGACTACCCGGGAGACAACTCTAGTGACCGTTCCACATATGTAGCCGCGCAAGTCCAACACTGATTCGCCTCCTAGCACTGTCTCAGGTTAGCGATATGTCTTCATCTATGCCCAGGCATTAAAAAAAAAAATACTTCACATCGAGGCTAACAGTATCGATTAATAACAAAGTCTGATCTGAAACAATACTGTAGAAATGGTCACGAAACATATGGCAGTGTTTCTTTTATTACTGTGCCAGGGATCGGTACACGAAATACGGACCTCACGCTTAGCCTACATCTGCTAAGCTCAACTCTACACTCCTTTTGGAGAAATTTCCACCATTATCAGGTTGCAGCTGGGCTCGGACGATGGAGGATAGAATCTTGTTTTTGAATGGTCACTTTCTTATTGTTATCTTAAATTATAACATATCTCTATTGAATCTGAACTCAGTAACGAGTCTCGGTTTTTTTTTGGCTTGTTTGGAAACACGACGTAGATACAAATGTTCGCATGAAAACCACCGCACCTCACAGAAATGCTCCAGGCCATAGAAACTGCCCTGCATAAATACCGGCTGAGCGATCTCTCTGTAACCGGATACACATTCCCGATCAACAGGTCCACCTTAATCACCCTCGTTATTATAGAAGTAACATCTAACATTTTCGGAGCACGGGAAATTTTAGATTTCAGGCTACCGTTACGCTGTAGTTGTGGTCTTCGCTCTTCTGGGCCGTTACACAGCTTGGGTTGGTAGTTACCGATGTTTCGAGATACATATGCACCATGGGTCAAGGACTGGTAGATTGACTTTGGAAGATGCGACCAATCGCATGTCCCGAAATGTCGGTAACCAACTACCAGCCTAGGCTGCGTAACGTCGCTGAAGACTGCAGACGTCAGGGGGGACACAGGCAATACAACAACCACTGCGCGCCTCTGTGTAACTTTTAATCCCCATTTGTAGAAATCACTAAGGTTAGGCGTGTCGGTTCCCGCCTTCCGGGAAATGACAGTATGCACATTGGCGTATGGGTGCCAACATATCGAAGGAGTGTACTGTCCCAGTCTTGAAGGTAGTCTGAAGTGATATTTCGTTCTAGTTCCCTGGGGGTTGCATTTTATACAAGAAGACTTGTTCAAAAACGAGTCGCTTACTGTCCTCCGATAACAACTAGCATTCTTTATTTTGGTATAACTACAGGTTTCGGTCGTTTTCGAATATCATCGGGCTATCAATACAATACTGCAAAATAAAGTTAAAATACATAACAAATACATACACTCTGTGGGATCCCACATGTTTACAAAAAAAAATATTAAAATAGAATAAAATTGTAAAAAAATGTAAAAAATTAGTAGTACACTAGTAGGTGGTTGTAAAATTATTAGTCTTCTAGGATGTGTGATGGTAAAGTTAAAATATAAATTACTTACTTACTTACTCCATGGTTCAGAGTCCTTCTTGAGCAACTAACTGGTTTTGCAGCTAGTCAAGAAATTCCCCGCATTTCAAGGAACCCGAAGGTTCATTACCGCATTAACAAGCGTCCGCCACCTGTCTCTACCCTCGGCCAGCCCAATCCAGTCCACATACCCACATCCCACCTCCTGGAGATTCATCCTAATATTATCCACCCATCTACGCCTAGGTCTCCCCAGTGGTCTCCTTCCCTCCGGTTTCCCCACCAAGACCCTATA
>Ga0123354_10005901_pt1 | contig 17999 bp, 9 predicted proteins | sample TergutLab28metaG_2_FD_97872 | JGI IMG/M metagenome (GOLD analysis project Ga0123354, IMG submission 97872) | Labiotermes labralis P4 segment gut microbial communities from Petit-Saut dam, French Guiana - Lab288 P4 | ecosystem: Host-associated > Arthropoda: Insects > Digestive system > Gut ...
ACGCCGAGTATTACTCATCTCTGCTGGTGCAATTGAAGGATATTTTGAAGGAAAAACGCCGCGGGAAGGTAATTGAGGACGTCTTGTTCTTGCACGACAATGCCCCGGCTACCTGGCACTTGCAACCCAGAAGAAACTGGCCTACCTGGGCTTCCAATGTCTTGATCACCCACCCTATTCTCCGGAACTGGCCCCGTCAGACTACCACCTGTTCCCTGGACTGAAAAAACAATTGAAAGGTCACCATTTTTCATCCGACGCAGAGGTCATTGCTGCTGCGGAGACCTGGTTGGACAGACAGCCTTCTGAATTTTTTTTGAGTGGCTTGCAAAAGTTAGAGCAATGGGCTAAGAAGATTATTGAAATTCATGGGGAGTATGTTGAATAAATCCTGAGTTTGGTCACTGTAGCTTGCTTCCTTCCTGTTGGGGCTAAGGACTTATCAGCACTCCCTTGTATAATTAATTTGGTAGCCTTAGCACATCTTCCAAGGTATGAAATTTCATCAGCTGTATTCTATGCTATTAGCACTTATGAAGGAGAACTTAAACAAAAAATTACTGATCATGAATCAACAAGTCATTAATGGTATTCTAACCTGCTATCTTGTTGTTACCAGTAACTTTCCTGGTTGTTGTTCTGGGCCTCACAAAAATATCATCTGAAAATCAGAGGTAAAATTAAAAATATTACCTATCACATACCAAGCAAATAAGTAAAATACTAAAGCATGTATACAGATTAAAGAGTGCAGCAAGAGAAAGGCTACACTAAAGAATTTATTCAAAATCACTAAACCTTGCAGATTTTAATATGACTTGTATTAGTAGAGAACATGCCAACCCACAAATAACACACATAAAGTAACAATGATACACAAGTCACCACATCATACCAATACTGCCCCCAACTGTACCCAGCACATATTATTAAACAATTCATTTCCTACGTCACCAGTGACTGGCCAACATGTAAATGCAAGTACCTCAACTCTAATGACTGAAAAAACAAGGGATCTTTCATTACAGCTCCAACCCTCACCACAGGCTGAAAACATACAATGAAATATTCACCAAACACTAAAGCCACAACCTAAAGTAACCTAAAAAAGCAAAAGCACAGAATATGCATAGAAGAAAATTTCCCTCCTCAAAACTTCAAATTTGGATATTTTCCACCTTCAATATTGGTTCAAACTACCTTTCTAGTCAGTATTTAATACAGTTCTCAAATTGAAATTTTACCCCTTAATTCCACTGTCACAAAATATCTGCTAACTTCTTGTTGCATCATAGACAGCACTGTCTATTAAATAACACTTCATTTTGCTCAGGGCTCATTTAGTGATCAATTTTTAGGTGCATTTGCAAAATTGCTAAAAGCTACTATTAGCTTTGTCATGTCTGTCTATCCATCTGTCTGTCCACGTGGAACAACTCGGCTCCCACTGGATGGATTGTCATGAAATTTTACATTTGAGTTTTGTTAAAAAATATGTAAAGAAAATTCCAGTGTCACTAAAATCTGACAAGAATAACAGATACATCATATGCAGACCACTATACATTTACAATAATTTCGCTCATTTCTTCTTAGAATAAAAAATACTTCAGACAACAGTTATTGAGAAAATAAAAACACACATTCTATGTTCAATCACTTTTTTTTTTGAATGGTGCTGTTTATGAGATAATGTGAAAAAATACTGCAGAGCTGGACAAGCCACAGATGACAATATAACACATGCTAAGTGTATGCTGGATACCTAAGGCTACAAACACACACTCAGAATATTTAATACTTTTTTGCTTGGCCACTGCGAAAATGGTTGCACGAATGTGCCTCAACAATACATTATACATCCACTGCCTGTCTTGTTCACATTAACTATACTACACTTTCACACAGCAAGTATACCTGAAAGCACGATATGCCTGTATCATACATAACAATGCTGCCTGTGGTCCAGACAAAAGAGTATTTTCTACTACTGGTTATGTAAATACAGTGGAATTTGGACTGATGTTCTTTGGACCTATGTGTTCCTTGTTTCTACTTGCATTTTTATTGGTCTATAAAAAAAGCGTTAAATTCCCCTAGAATATATTTTTTCCTTTCTACCAAATTCCTTAATTACATACTCAATGTGAGCACCAACTTGCCTGCTACTGTCATTTTAAATACTTTCAATTGAAAATCAGGAAAAAAACATGACTTTCAGCTATACTGTACGAGCATAGATAAAAATTAAAAAAAAAAAAAAATCTTCCAAAATGTGACATCATACAAAGACACAGCAAGAGCTGGTAAAATGACAGATGTCATGGAGAACAGAATCCCTCTGACAGCATCAGAACTGAAGACCTTGAATTCATAACCAAAATGGCAACCAAGGGCACAACAGCCAGTCAGACCCAGGGCAGCTACAAGAAACTGAATCAAGAAACAACAAACACATTTACATTTTATGGGACAGCAGAGAAGAACAGAGTAGGCTTTTATCACATAATGAACCACCCTAATTGAACATTGTGGTTAAGGGATTAACGCAAATGATTACTATTACTGGGTTCAACTTTAGCCTGTAGACCAACTATCCTGAAAAAAATTTCTCTGTGGGTTTTTTCAGTCCCTCCAGGAAAACACTGAGGGACTACCACAAACTAGAGCACAACCACTTGCTTTCATGTCCTTTCTATGTCACTCTTCACTCCACTTACCCTAACATTCACACTATAAATGGCATCAGCTAGTGACAATATTATTAAATAAAGCACACATATGATACACACACAATTTTGAACTCAGACTGCAGTCTTCTGATTTCAGACCTGTTCTATTTTCATCTTCTGGGTAGAACACCTCTCCTGCAGGAGGAATTGGCAGGTTCCTCTGAAATGTTGGCAACCATCTACAAGACCACTTGTCATCATAACCCAGCATGCAACACTCTAATTTGCATCACACTCAAAACCCCACCCCTCTTATAATTAATTCAGGTTCTTCAGTCACTCACTCTTCTTTCCCCTACCATTAATCCATACAAACAAGATTGTAATGTGTAACATGATACACTTCTGTTTGTAACACAGACATCAAAAGCTATTACCTGTCTGTGTGTTCTATAGATCGTTACTTGTTTTCTGGTTCTAGACAATTCCAAAGAGTATATGGATATTTTGTGACAAACATTTAGACATAAATGTTCAAAAGATTCACCTTCATCAAAATTTTCTCTGTCCGATGTGTCTGAGTCTTCTGAATCAGAATAACGTCGCCGCAACCGATTGTGACGGACAGTGGAACGTGATGGCTGTCTACGTGCAGCACAGCCATTTCGATTACCTACAGCAAGAGTACAGACATTACAAGTAATGTTAATAAACATGGTGAATAATGCTTATGTTGATAATTTGTTATTATAAAGTCATCGGTCAATAAGTGCTTGAAATCATTAATATTTAATACAGAAAAGAAAGTGTATAAGCAAGACTTACATTCTACTACTAGAAGTAGTAGAATGCTAACTCTCAAAACTGTGCTCCATGAACCTTGGAAATTATTAACAGGTATCCTGAGGGTCTGCAAGAAGAGATACCACTATAAATATGAATCTACTCTGTCCAGTTCAAATAAACCTCAAAGTAGCCGGAATTATGAACTGTGTGGCTTGTATAGTGGACTAGTGAGCTCAAACTAAATCTTAATAGAGATGAGTTCACAGAACCCTATAAGTACATGAGCTGCGACAGCACAGTCTTTGTAGTGACTAGGCTACATGCTGAAAGACTAAAAATTATGGTTCAAATCCTGGCAGTGACACAAAATTTTTCTCTTCTCCACTGCATTTGGACTGGCTCTGGGGTCCACCCAGCCTCCCATTCAATGGGTACCAGGAGCTTGCTCCCTGAAGGCAGAACAGCTGGGACGTGAAGTTGATCACTCACATCTGCATAATGCTGAGGCTAAAAATGCATGGACCTGGAACTCATTTCCCCATATGCCTTCATGGCACACCAAGAAAGAACTTGACTTTACTGTTACTATTACACTTGAAACAATTTAGACAATATCAAAGAGTTAACAATAAATTAGGTGGACTGCATTACTAATGATTGACTGACTTCACTCTGGCTAGCAACTGGGTAAATGGGGAATACAATCAGATCTGAGCACTGGAGTCACTATGGGTAGTGAGAATGGTTCTACTGGATCAGATGACTAGCTTTATCTGAACTGTGTCATTCAGCACTCCATTCCCTGATGACAAAGACTGAAACTGCCTCCAAAATTTCATGTTTAATACCCATATTGTTCAGTTAGTCATGTAGAATTTATTAACTGTTGTTATTACAATCTTAGAGGCCTTCATTAACCAACATACAGGGATAATAAAAATGCTGTTCACCTGCTGGCGTATTGGCTGCTGTTCTCCTTCTACCAGATGCTTTAGCAGCTTTCTGTGATACCAAAACATCCTCTGCACCTTTACTGTTGCACTCATTAATCTTAGCCTCCAGTTCAGCCACTGCAGCCTGAAGAGTGGTTTAAATAAGAACCAAATATATAAATTAATATTCTACATTTATGGTTGACTTGAATTTATGTACTAAGCTCCTGGAATTTTAAAATTGTCTTGCCTCAAAATTAAGATTTTTGCAGCAAAATAATTGGCATGCGGAATGGATATGTGGTTGCTCATATTCCTCTGGATACTGCTGTCTCCAAAAATTTTAGTTCACATATCTTCCAGAGTATCATTGCAATTTTGCAATCCCTATATGTCCTGAATTTCTTACTGTACACCCAAATCTAATGTTAACAAATTTAATCAACATTAGAGAAAAGAGAAATAAATTATTGTGTCCTTGCATTTCATTTAATATAACTCATACTGAAAAATATTTCAGACAGAAGTCATACACCATAAGAAGATATTTATTTCATGCAAAGTACTGATTTCTTTTCTGGTAACACATTCTGAGAAATGTGATAAGTCTGGTATGGTTTCATGTAAAGTATGTGTCATAGTGGACAGATTAAAACCATTCAAATTTGATGACTACAGTCTCTGGAATATGACACTTTGCTGAATTTTAATCTATTAACGACATATATTGCAAGAGCTTGCTACCTCCATCTTCAGGGCAAAGAATAAGTTGTTGGAAGAACTGGTTAATTACATAGAGAAAAAATGGGTTAGATGACTACAGCAAGCCAATAAACAGTCAGCTGCAGTGAGGTGGATGCAGCCATATGCTGAGCCCACTAGAGGCAAAGAAGGTGGAAGGAAGCACATGGAAAAAGGAACAAATAAAGAAATGCAGGATGAAGAAGAGCTAACTAATGAAAAACTGAATGGACTGACAAGGGACAGCCATCTGAAGAACGTAAGGAGGAAGGAGAGCCTGGATCCAATGGCACTGAAGACGGCCAGACTTCTAATGTTGTGTATCCTGGTGGGGAGATTTTCCCTGTTCCTTCATGGGATGAATCTGAGGTTTCCATAACCTGATCAACACTAGGCCATCCTCCCTGTTTTTGTTACTGTGATGGAGCTTGATCTCAATCACTGCCTTGATGATCCAGTCAGTATCAACCGTTTGAGAAGATGATCTTATCATCTTGGATCTATACAGGATGTTCCACTTATTGGTTCACTACTACTTTGCCTAACCAACTCTTACCCTGTACAATATAACCAATTCTCCCACCAACTTACTCTTCTTTGACTACCCTGAAGATGGAGCAGCATGTCCTTCCAAAATGTTGGTAACAAATTACCAATCACAACCCAGAAGATGGTAATATCGTCAAGAATGAGTGAAAACCTCAAATCACGCGCTATAAAATTGCCCTACATTTTTATGTGTACAGCCCCCAATAGCAACATTTAAATATAATATGTATAGCAGTTTTGACACGAAACACATATATAAACACAAGATCCCCATTGTGGATTCACATTTATGCACTTGATGTACCGCATGCATAAATTTTCAGGGCCCTACAATATAAACTGTGGGCCAGGATAGCTCAGTCAGTGTAACGACTCGCTACGGGCTGGACGGTCCAGTGATCGAATCCAGGTGGAGGCTAGATTTTCCGCACCCGACCACAACGGCCCTGGGGCCCACCCAGACTCCTGTACAATGGGTTACAGGTCTCTATTCCGGGGGAAAGCGGCCAGGGTGTGGCATTGACCACCCACACCCATCTAGTGCCAAAGATAAAAAAAGAATACAGCTATACCTGTACTCCCCCTCTGGGCCTTCGTGGCCTATTCTAGGGTGAACTTTACAATATAAACTACTAGTGGCACACTCACCTCAGATGTCCATACAATGGCAACACTGACACATGTGTCTATCAATTTATGTACTACTGACTAATGCAAATTTAAAATTAACACAAATTTCTACAGTGATTAAGAACCATTAAACTACATAATAAATCATTTTAAAAATGATTCATACATGGCAAAAAGGATTGGTATTAAGCGTGTAATATAAATTTACCAGAAAATTTGGGGCAGTGAAGTCAAAGAAATAATGAAAATATTGAGTTACGTGATTCCAAGTTCAATGACCCCTTTTGGGAAGGCAATTACTGTTGGTTTATATTGGGAGACACACAGTATTATTAATGATATGGAATTAAAAAGTACAAAAGTGAGGTATCTTCAATTGGCATAACATTAACTCAAGATTTCAGGAAAATAAATTAATTTAAGTATTGTGAGATAAACATATGCATATATGTTCAAACCATCATTAATAGTCAATTAAAACAAATGTACAGAAAATATTACAAAAAAGCAATGCAAACCTTCAGCTCTGGTTTACTTGTTTTGCTCATACTAGCCAGTATGGAACAAAAAGTTTCATACACTTTTGGTGAATGCAACTTGTCAGCATAGCAAGGCAGATTTTCACTCAACCTTCGCAGACTGCGTTCTGAATATTGTAATAATGAAAGACAGTAGGCCAAGTCACTCCACTGCCTCTCGTTCTCTGACAATCGGAAACGAAGACAAAGCTTTTCGACAAGCGACTCCATCTGACGATCCTTTTGTATCAATCCCATAACAAACCTAAACACAAAACACATGAAACATGACAAGGATTCATATTATGTGATTACAAATGAAGCATAGGATTCTAATATCAATTCTAAATACAATGAGAATTCTACAAAAGCTACTCCACTATAAACTGGAGCAGTAACTCAAAACAAGTTTTTAAAAATTTAATATCATTCTGTCCATGTATTGTAACTTTGATCATCCATATACACCAACAGACGCACACAATTTATATAAAATAAAAAATCATACATCATCCACACACATTAAGCCTCCTACATGTTTCAGCAATAAAATGCCATTTTCAGGAAGACATAAAGACATACAAAACCAACACATCCAATTTCCATACACAGTGCTAAAAGCAAAATGTCAAAAGTAAATAGTTACAGCCAAAAAAATACAAAATGTGGATATTTTTGACATGATGCTGACATTCTTCAATACAATTAATTGATGTACCACTGTTTGTCTTGTATGCGTATAAACATCTAGTATCAAAGTATTCACTTCAAAAGGATCAAGTTCCTGTGTGGTGTACCAATATGTCTTGTCCTACACACACGTGATGTGTTGATTTTGTATGGCTTTGTGTTACATCTCCCTGAGGATGGTGAATTATCCCTTAAATATGTTGGAGAGTTAATATGTACGGAAGTTTTATGATTTTATACAAACTGCATGCATTTGTTGGTGTATTTGGTTGATTCAAGTTTTTCAACTTCACACATGCTCTGCTGGTACTTCTGACGTCCATGTGATATGCCTACAGGGACTCATCCAAAACATTTTGCAAATATTCAGTTTTTAATGGGCGCAACAGCTTCACATAATCAAATAGCCTTACAGAATGTAAGCCACAGAGTAACAATGTCTGAAGTCTGTAGCCTTTACTTTGCTTTATATAACAAATATCACTGGTCACTTCCCACAGTTATTCCAATCTACCATGAGTCAAAGCCCATATGTTGTAGTTCAAGTTCAATGACCATGTGAAATACAGATGACAATACAGTACAAGCATAACAGATTAATAAATGATCACAAATAAAACAAAACCATATAAAACCACAAATGCATTAAGTAATATTTGCCACAGTTCCCCATACCATACTGCCACATCACATAAATGTCAAAACACATTCCCTAAAGAAAACTATGTGTTGGTCAAAATTTTAACCAAGGACAGTTTAGTCTCAAATGTTCATCAAGGAACTGTATGGAGGGAACCTTTAATATTGTGCTGCGGTGCAACAGCCCCACTTGGCCTAGGCCACCTCATTGTTAAGGTTTATAGATCACACACAATTAGACACACACATACACATCTAGTAAGACTCCTCTGAATGAGTGACCAGCTCATTGCAGATGCCACTATCTACACAACGTACATCAAACACAAGGGACGAACATTCATGCCCTCAGCAGGATTCAAACTTGTGATCCCAGCAATGAAGTAGCCACAGACCCACATCTTAGGCCACATGACCACTGGGATCAGCATGATGAAATTAACAGGTACAGATTTCAGGACAGTCTGTATCATGTCAAACAGTGGGATCATTAGTCTAAAATGATTTGTGTACTTGAACTCTATCCATGACAAAAGGTCTGTATTATCTGTACATTTTGAACACTTGTCACTGCCATCACCATCATCATGATCACAAACACATTGAGTATAGGATACAAATTATGAAATTGTCTCAAACAAACTATTTTAATGTTTTTATGACTGGAAATGAAGTATAAAACTGGGTGTTCCTAATAACTTGTCTGGCCAAAGCATTAAAGAGATGGTTCTAGGTGGGTATTCCTCCTTCACCATAGACACCTATAGGCCCTGTGCCACTCTATGAGCATTTGTTCCTTTACTCTCTGTTCCCACGAGACACAGCCTTAAGGAAGAACACGGATGAGTGATGAAGTCACTGTAATAAGAGCTGATCTGCACAAAACATCACTGATGATAACCAAACATGAAGTCACTGTAATAAGAGCTGATCTACACAAAACATCACTGATGATAACCAAATATGAAGTCGCTGTAATAACAGCTGATCTGCACAAAACATCACTGATGATAACCAAACATGAAGTCACTGTAATAAAAGCTGACCTGCACAAAACATCACTGATGATAATCAAACATGAAGTCCCTGTATTAACAGCTGATCTGCACAAAACATCACTGATGATAACCAAACATGAAGTCACTGTAATAAGAGCTGATCTGCACAAAACATCACTGATGATAACCAAACATGAAGTCACTGTAATAAGAGCTGACCTGCACAAAACATCACTGATGATAACCAAACATGAAGTCACTGTAATAACAGCTGACCTGCACAAAACATCAATGATGATAACCAAACATGAAGTCACTGTAATAACAGCTGACCTGCACCAAACATCACTGATGATAACCAAACATGAAGTCACTGTAATAACAGCTGACCTGCACATAACATCACTGATGATAACCAAACATGTAGTCACTGTAATAAGAGCTGACCTGCACAAAACATCACTGATGATAACCAAACACAAAGTTCTCCATACTTACTTCATTATAGTTTTAAATTTTTCCTCATCAAGGTTCAGATCTGGAGTGGACAGTCTGGAGATAATGTCTGGCATCACATTATAAAGAGTGTTGCCTTTCTGAGAAAGTTCTGTGAAGAACATTGATGCCATTTCTGAAATGAGAAGAATTATAAATGTTCTCTTGTGACAAACACAAGGTCTCATTGCCCTTCCTGGTCTCTACAGGCACAGTAACATTACACAATTCACTTCTGTTGTGAGAGAAACCATAAGGGAACTTCCGATATTCACAATGACATGGATGAATTCACATTCACAGTTCTCACCACTTGACATTCAATTCATTTAATCCTAGTCACTGTATTTACCTACATATAAGATGATAATTTTCTCCTAATTCATCATCAGAAATGTGAAGGGTTAACTTTTAATACATAATTAATTAAATGCATTCTGTATAGGTATCTTCCTGAAGAATGAACATTGTGATGGGCAATGCACATAAGATGACAATTTTCTCCTAATTCATCTTCAGAAAAATGAGGGGTAATTTTGTAATCACACAATTAGATAAAGGCATCTGTAAAGGTAATTTCCTGACAAATGAAGACTGTGAAGGGGTAGTCATACACAGCAAATACACTAATTCATTTCAGTGTTCAAATCCAAGTGGCAGCATTGAGAAGGAAACTAAATAAAAAAAATGAAGTCATTTGATCATAAAAAGTAATTGACATGAATTTAAATTGGAATCACTTTACATGGCAGGGGTTAGACATGAACGCAGCTGGAAAAGAACTGATGCCCACAACGCAGCAAACAATATCAGAAGAACTCTTACAAAACAGATGGCATGCCCCATTATCCTGAAATGGAAGGATAACCCCAAGGACATTAGTCAAGTAGAAAAAGTGGTAGAAGAGAAAAATGACTGTATGCTAGAACCTGAGGAATCTGGAGGATGATCATCAGGAAAACTTAGAAAGCAACCAGTGATAAGAAATTATGATGTTTTTTATACACAGTAGGTTTGAAAAACACAGTGTATTAGTATCACCAGTCAGTAGTGGAGAAGACTGCAGACTTTTAAATAATAAAGTAAATCAAACACAAGAAATCAAAAAATACGTAAACAGAGCCCTAAAATCAACAAGCAAAAGTGTACTAAGATTATTCCATCAGAATATAAAAGGAATGAGAAACAAAACAAATGAACTGATAAGCTCCATGCATCCCAATTTTCCACACATATTATTCCATACTGAACATCATACAAAACAAAGGGAATTACAACACATTTACAGAGAAAATTATACGTTAGGTGCTAACTATCATAGAAAGATACTAGAGAAAGAAGGTGTATTTTTATATACTGAAACTTAAAATTTACTAACATATATTTAGAAGATTATTGTAAAGATCAGGTTATAAAAGCATGTGCATTAAAATTAGAATCTACATTTTTTATTTTTGAATAATGACTTTATACAGATCCTCATCTGGAAATTTTGATCAATTCTGAAACAGATTAGAAACCATCCTCAATGTACTGCATAGTCCAAAACCTGAGTTTGTTATTTGTGGTGACATAAATGTAAACTATCTCAATGACAACGGAAAGCAAAATTTAGACCCATTATTATTATCTTACAATCTGTCCGGAACTGTTCACTTCCCAACAAGAGTTCAAAATAATTATAGTTCAGCGATAGATAATATATACATCGATAAACCAAAACTAGAAAATTATAGTGTAAAACCTCTTATAAATGGCTTATCTGACCATGAGGATCAACTAATAGATAAATGATACTAATCTGCAATCCAGTAATAAACAATATCAAAGTGTAAGAAAAAGTGATGAATATACAATGGCACACTTTGTCACAAAATTTAGCTATGAAAGTTGGGACACTATCTAAGAGCAGAGATACTCTAAATTTAACTGATTCTTCAACACAGACTTGAAAATCTTTTATTCAAGCTTTCCAATAATGAGGGTAAATATTGGTACTAAAAATAAAACCTGGATAACAATAGGAATAAAAACCTCATGTACACATAAAAGAGAACTACATTTGGCCAGTAAAAACAGCAATGATCTGAGACTAAAAAGTCATTACAACTCTATCAAATGTCATTAAGGAAGCCAAATGAAATAATTATAACAAACAGATCCTAAAATCAAACAATGCAATTAAAACCATCTCAGAAATTGTAAAATTAGAATCAGGTAGGAAATATATGAATGAAGAAGTAAAACTTTTAAATATTGATGGTATAACTACCAACAACCCTCAAAAAATGCATTTAATGAATATGTCCTCTCATTGGATGAGAAAAGATGTGTCAAAGATGATGATGATGGAGGTGGTGGTGGTGGTGGTGGTGGTGGTGGTGGTGGTTATGATGAAGATACATATACTCCAATATATTATTTGCTGAATGCTTTTAACAACTCCTTTCCAAATACAAAAGTGAAATCTACAACAACACGGGAAATTGAAAACACTAGTAAATCCCCTAAGCCTAAAAATACATATGGATATAATGAAACCCCTAATAATTTACCCCAGAAAAGCTCAGTATATATTAGTTTGCCTCTAAATCATGTATGTAATACATTTTTATCATCAGTTTTTCCTCAATGCTTAAAACACTCTGTAATGAAAACATTATACAATACAGGTATTTGAAAAGGTTATGCCCCAGAGACTACTTGGACCCTTACATGATAACAACATACTAGATGAAGAAAAATCTGGATTTAGGAAAAATCTAACAACTTAAAAAGCAAAGTATGAATTAATGAAACTTTAAGTGCTCTTAATGACAAATTAATTGTGGGAGGTATTTTCGGTGACTTAGCAAAAGCTCTTGATTGTGTTAATGATGATATACATAGTCCTGCCACAATTGTGGAAAAGCCTATTCTCAAATTTTTGAACTTAAAACCATTGAAAATTTATGACTGTTCATCTATCAGGCAATTAAATGTTATGAGGAACTCTGGAGGGTTCAAGACAGGACTCAGCCAGGACGCCTGAAAAGTTTGAGGGCTCAAGCCCCTCTCAAAACAGTGCAGGAGTGGGTTCGCTGCAATCCACTCTGGAAACAGAAGATCACTTCCTGAGAGCTGAACATATCGACACAATCAACGTCACGCCTCATCAGGGACCATCAACACACAAGAGTGCACCGCCACTCAAAGGAACACATCCTTACTCCTGCTCTGAAGGCGATCCAACACAGTGGCATGCCAAGAACAGGTATGAAAACATCCTCTTCAAGGATGAGAAAATCTTCACCATCGAGGAGCAGTACAACAACCAGAACAACAAGATTTATGCTCAAACATCCTGTGAAGTGAAGAAAAACATTCCAAGGGTGCAGGGAGGCCATCTACCTTCCTATGTCACGGTTTGGTGGGAGGTGTCCCATCAGGGGGTGACACATCTTCATTTTTGCAAGAAAGGGGTGAAACTGGTGCCCAAATGTATCAAGAGGGCGTGCTACAAGGAGTTATGAAACATCTTAACATGACCCTCTTCAGTGGTCAGGAATGGGTATTCCAGCAGGACTCAGTTCCTGCTCAAAAGGCCAAGACAACTCAGGAGTGGCTGCAGAGGAACCTTCTGGTCTTCATCAGCGCTGAGTATTTGCTTTCAGGGAGTGCATAACTCAAACCCCTGGACAATAAACTGCGGGCTGTTTTGGAGGACATGGCATGCTGAAAGTGTCACAACAGCCTGGAGAGCCTGAGGAGATCCCTTGTGCAGACAGCAGCAGAGATCCCCAAGGAGACAGAGTGTGCAGCGACAGCAGAGTAGCCAGAGCATCTCAAAGCTTGCATCGAGGCATAGGGCAGCCATTTTGAGTGACATTATTATAAATGAAAACCTAAAACTATTGCAAATAAATTATTTGGTTTAAAAAATGGATGTTTTGTTTAATTTTCCTTCTAGATCACATTGTACTTGTAACAGAACTTATGGCAAGACTATGTATTACTGTCAAAATTAAATTTTGGAATAACTGGCAAAGCTTAAGAATGGATCAAATCATACCTTAGGAATAAGAGTGGAGATAAAAAATGAAAATTTCAATCACAAGATATCCTGACTGTGGGGATATAAAACACAGTGTTCCACAAGGACCAGTTTTAAGTCCTTTACTTTATCTGTTTTACGTAAACGATTATTAAAACCTATTAATGGAAATCTAAACCAATTTTATTTGAAGAATATACTAGTATTGTATCTAATAATTCTAATCTCAAAGATTTTAAAAATTATATATAAAATCGAATTTGAATCCGTAAATAAATGTTTCAAAGCCAATAGACATTCACTAGATTGTGATAAAACCAATTTCATGCACTGTAAAATTAAAAATAGTCCTCAAATTCATCTGTACATCAGTTATGCTAAAAATTAATTTTTATAGCTTATGATACAAAACTTCTTGGCATATATGTAGACAATTCATACTGAACAAATTACACACAAATTAAGGGCAGCTTGCTACACAATGAGCTCAGTTAAGTCCTTTATGTCATAGGAAACACTGAAGATGGTTTACAGTGCCTATTTTCATTCCATTATGAACTATTATCTTCACAGATTAAAAAAATTTTTAAAACACAAAAGAATATAATTATAATTATTACAGGATGGAGAAGTAGAGATTGATGTAGAGATTTGTTTTAACAGCCTAAAAATTCTATCTCTTCAGTCGCAATACACACTATCACTTCTTTTTTTTACGTTTAAGAACAAAAATAAATTCAAATACAATTCTGACATCAATCACGTGAAAACTATACAAAAAAAGTAACTTTCACCAACCTTTAAAAAAAATTATCACTATATCAAAAAGGAGTCTGTTAGATTGTCATAAAAATGTTTAACAATCTCCCAGAAGGTATAAAAAATTTCAGTGATAACCTTCAACAATTTGTATCAGCCCTAAACAAGTATTTGCTCAATCTTTCTACTCTGTAGAACAATACTGTAATGTAAATATAGAATGATAAACTAAGCTTAATCAGTTGTATTGTACCAGCTACTACTGCACGTGTGTAAAATTTTCCTGACTATATCCAAGGTATTAACCTGTTTTGTATTCACAGAATGCAAATAAATTCTATCTAATTCAATTACAGAACCATCAAATGGGGATTTCACAGCAGATGACAGAATGGTGAACAAGCCCAGCGTAAAGCTTACTATGGTCTGCAAACCATGGCGGGCATCTGGTATGATTCCCATTCATAAAGCCAGTGCTCAGTGTGCCTTAACATTCTGTCTTCAAGTTTGTTTCTACACATTAAACAATAATGTAGTTCGGTAATACTTAAAATAGGAATCAAGTCTTGCAGCACTGAAAAACATGGATGCCAGTGTCAAGATAATGGAGCCTGGGGAAGTATTAAAGAGAATACAAAACTTGCCACCAGAATTTTGGATAATTGTGAGTTAAACCACAGTACACCATGGGTTGATGAGGAATGCTAAAAACTATTAGAACAGAGGAAGTAAACTAAATTGCAAAAAGCTGTGGAATTCAAGTCAAATGGATCAAGAATTCTGAAGAAAGTAAGGCATGAAATTAATAGGCATTTAGGAAGAAGAAAAGGGAATATGTGAAAGACAGAATTAATGACACATCTACATACAGCAGGGAAAAAATTACCACAGATTTGAATAGAGCATAAATGGATTTAAGACAGGTTACCAATCACTACTACATCTCAGTTGGACACAGAATGTCAACAGTGATTTGCTTGCAGATTCTCACAATATTCCGAATTTATGCATTTTTTCCACCAGCAGCAGCAGCTTCTAGCCAGAAGGGAGTTAGGATAGGTGTTTAAATTGCCAAACAGTTGTAATGTGCAATCTTTTGCTTGGTGGCAGGATTTATGCAAGCATAAGAGAGATGGCAGTATTAAGAAAAAACAGTGCATGCTAGCCAAATAAGGAAGACTGGAATACATGGACACTGAAGCATTAGAAGATGACAGTGAATGCTGGCCAAACAGGGAATGGAAGATGAAACAAATGGACAATGGTTTATTACAAGCTATTAAGGAATTGTATAGGCATATAGAAATCTTACAAGCTATATATATGAGCAAATTCACGTTATACAAAATTAGACACTTGTCCATACCCAATATTACAGTTCTCAAGAGACTTCTTGGGAACAATGAGAAAACTACAGGATACACTTATCTCATAATTGTTTTGCTTTTAATGCATAACACAAGGTGCTGCAGGTTAATATGAAAACACAAACTGTGCCTAATTGAAAAGCATTTCTCACAGCCAAACGTATTTATTTACAAAATCACAAGTTCCAACACTTCATTAAGAAATGCCTTGTTAAAATGTAAAACGCAGTGTTGCTACAAGTTGCCAATGATCACTTGATTAAAGCCCTTTAAACAAACCAAACACTCAACAATCCATCATTTCCAGTTGCAAGATACAGCTCCTGCACACGCACTCCAAAACAGCAGGAAAACCACACAACACAGTAATTACCTAAGAACACAAACAAGCGTATTCTTTTTTCATAGTTGTGACAGAAATTTTGGACACTGACAACTGTCTCAGGCAAAAAGACCCATATTTTGATGGATGGATCTTCACCCATCATCAGGTTGAATGGAAAAAGCAGAGAAACTGCTCTGGTGGTCTGTCAGATTCAACTGGTCCCAATCGCTCGCCATAAACTGGTCCAAGGATTGAGACTAGCACTTTCTAACAGGTCCACTACAGTAGGCTTTCCCCTTTCCATATTCCATCCGAAGAAAGAGGCAGATCCAGCCTCTGAAATGTGGGTTTTTGGCCTACAAAGATGGGCAATGTTCAAAATTTCAGTCACAACTATGTCCACATATCATGATCAGCAAATGTTAAAGTTGAACTAGATTATTCCTTAACTTTACATTTCCTTGTAATGCAAACACTACAATGTCTCATCAGATGCCAGCAGCATGCCAATCTAACCATACACTCTTGGCATGACATCATGCCAGTCAGGGGATGGGAAGGTACACCTTGGTGTAAATTCACATCAAGACCAAAGTAAGAGTTAAATGTTCCAGAAAAATACAAAATCCACATCACTGTATGACACAACACATGCCATGCTTTCATCATATAATGTTACCTGCTATCTTCTGCTCTGTGTCAACAATGCATAGCGCCATTTCTGATATCTGACCCTTCACCTTGACCATATCATTCATAATTAGATTTGTGAGCACCAACAAGGTGACCTGACGAACTTCTGATGATAAGTCTCGCAATCTGCAGCAAAAAAAATGTATATAATGAAAGCAAGAGCCTTCAAATGAATTCAATACATTGATGGTAAATACATAGACAGTCTGAATGTTATATTGATTTAACCCTTTAAAGACTAGCGTCCACTATAGTAGACTCACCTTGTAATGCCTGAAACACTAATGTCTACTCTACTAGACCTTCGTTTGGCAACGGTGACAGCCCACTCTTTCTATCAGACTGCACAATGTCTCAACACTAAATCACTCGTGAAAGCAGTCCTGTGTCATATTTGTGTGTAAGCACTTAAAAACCCTAATTAGCCATGAATGCATAAGTGTTGAAAATGTACTGTGCAGTTAGTTACCTCTTGCATTTAGTAAATGGACTGGAATGTTTTGGTAATAAACCTTTCGGGTATTCTACTAGCAGGCAGCTGAGTAACGGTTCCTAGGTCGGGAAAGGGAACATTATACCTGATCTATGCATTATACCACCAAACAGCTTGTAGAATTTTGACTTCATTCAATAGAGATTTTTCTTGTTTGTGGGTTAGTTGTACTGAAGTTTTGTTGACAATGCAACATGGTGATGTTTCGTGTGCGAAAGAAGCTCGTGTGCTGTCTCGAAATGAAATACGAGAAATCGTAATGGATTCGGACAGCGACGAGGATAAATATCACAGACAGACGAAGAGGAGCCACGCCCACCTTCGCGATGGTCCTCCCTGTCACAGCCCAGTCACTTTTCAAAATTACAACCCTTCCGAACATTTGGCAGTAGATGAAGTCATTGTGAAATTCAAGGGGAGGGTATTATTCAAACAGTATCTCCCGAAAAAATGCAGACGTTTCGGCATCAAAATGTTCAAACTATGCAACTCTACTGGATACACATATGACATGAATGTTTACCTCAGTAAAGACAGACAAAGGGCGGCACAACACCTGACAGCAACCCATGCTACAGTGACTAATCTGACAAGGGGTGTAGAAGGATTTGGCCATAAACTGTATATGGACAACTTCTTTTCCTCCCCTGACCTGTTTGATGACTTGGCCCAGAAAAAA
>Ga0123354_10005905_pt1 | contig 17994 bp, 11 predicted proteins | sample TergutLab28metaG_2_FD_97872 | JGI IMG/M metagenome (GOLD analysis project Ga0123354, IMG submission 97872) | Labiotermes labralis P4 segment gut microbial communities from Petit-Saut dam, French Guiana - Lab288 P4 | ecosystem: Host-associated > Arthropoda: Insects > Digestive system > Gut ...
ACGGAATATGGTACGCGCCATTGTAGGCACTTTGTTGGATGTAGGATGGGAAAAATTGTCGATTGAAGGATTTAGGAATATTATTGAATCGAAAGACCGTACCAAAGCGGGAATCTCTGTGCCGGGAAATGCTTTATTTTTAACGAATATAGAATATCCTTCGGCTGTTTTTGAGGTGATGCAATAGCTGTGGACTTCGGGAAAATTTTTAGTTAAATATAATTAACATTTTTTGTAGTCATACGCATCACACTATTTAAACAATGCGTTGCATACAAAGGTGTAGATTTTATCCCATTTTCAAAGCCAAAATTTTTTGCTGAAATACGAATGGAATATTCCGGTTTGTACTTTGATACATAAACCGATAAACTTTTGGATTTTACATTGTCTGCTGCTTTTACTTCGCAGGGAATAATGCCTGTTTCTTGCGAGAGAAGAAAATCAATTTCGGCTTCGTTCCCTGATGCCCAGTAATATAATTTTTCATTTATTGAAGTAATTGTTTGAGCCGCATAATTTTCCGTTAACGCCCCGATATAATTAAAATCTCTATTGCTTTGTATATCAAACAATTTTATTCCTGCAAGATGAACCAATAATCCGACATCAGAAAGATATAACTTAAAACTTTTATCATTTTTGTCCGGTTTTAACGGACGAACCGGATTAGAAATCAGAGGGCAAAATAAAACCAATCCTGCCTGTATCAGCCATTCTATTGCCGTTTCAAACTTTTGGCTGTTTCCTTTTTCTTCGACTAATTTATATCTGAATTTTTTTTGCTCCTGCGCCAACTGATCTTTGATGCTATTGTAAACTTTTATGATTTTTATCGAATTGATATTTTCGGAATATTTTGCCATATCAGCCATATAACCGGTAATTATATCCTCTTTTATTTTTGTTGATATTTTTGTAATTTCTTTATTGCAATCTAAATAATTACAAATGACAGCCGGCATTCCACCCAAAAACAAATAATTTCTGTACAAAGCAAGCGCCTTTTCGTGAATAACGTTAACAAAAGGTTTGTTATCGACAAATGATTGATAAATTTTGTTGTTTAACATTTTTTCATCCATAGCCCATAAAAATTCCTCAAAATCAAGTGGAAACATATATTCTATCTGAACTTTCCCGACAGGAAAAGCCGTTTTCAACCGGTTAAGTTTTACTCCCAATAAACTGCCGGCAGAAATGATATTGTATTGGATTTTGGATTCCGCAAAAAATTTCAATGCTAAGATTGCTTTTTCACATTCCTGAATTTCGTCTAAGAAAATGACGGTATTGTTAGGATTGACATCTGTATGAAAATAAATCTCAATGTTTTCAATAATATCAGTGGGGTTCAATGAATTTTCAAAGAAAGACTTGAAAATTTCATTCTGCATAAAATTTATTTCAATCTTCCGCTCATAATTTGATTCACAAAATTTATTGATAATAAAAGTCTTACCTGTTTGTCTCGCTCCAATAAGCATTAATGGCAAAGAATTGGAATTTTCTTTCCATTGCAATAAAATATTTTCTATTTTCCGTTTGATAAATACCATTTTTATTTGTAATTAAATATTATTCGTACTTTTTTTATTGATATATCTATATTTTTCATATGAATAATATAGATGCAAAGGTAATAATTTATCTTGTTAATGCAACAAGATAACAAAAAAATATAAATTTTTTGTTGATCTTTGAGTAAAAAACCTGTTCTTTTAAGGGTTAACAAAGAATTTTTTGTACCTTTGTAAACCCACCTAAAAAACCGCACTTAAAAGAAAAATAGAGTAAACGATTGGAAATCAGCAGAAAGTGTCAGTTAGTGTCTTTGGTTGCCGAGCAAGGAAAATGCGGTTTTGAGCATTTTGCGGAATATGTTCCGTTTCCAAAACGTTACCCTTTCTGACAAGTGCAAAATGCAGCAAAAACGCTGTCTGTAATTGTCTTATAGCTTCATCCCTTGTCTGCCGTTTTCATGGTTCAAATAACTCACAAAAAAGTAATTTTACAAATTTTAAAATGTGAGTTTATGAAAGAGAATTAATGCAACGCAAAAGTATATATGAAAAAGATGAGATTATAGCAAATTCGTGGAGCTTGTCCGCAAGTTGTACTGCAAATGACGTCAATTTGCACCAATGCATTTAAATTAAATTTGTATCGGACAGACATTTAGAGCATAAATGATTATAATTTAGATTGTAAGGAGTCCATCGTTAATTATAATCTTAGTCCTTGAACTTTTCTTTTCGCCAATAGGAAATAGAAGGACAAAACCATTATAAGAGTTATCGAAAAAATGATAGGTAAAATCAACTGAACCGTTTTGAGTTGGCAAAGACATTAAGCCGTCAATTTTATGTTTACGCTTACAACAATAATCATTCACAAAAGGATATACCCTATCAATATTCTCCGGGATTGATAATTCTCCAAAAGTTTTTGTGAAACTATTTGATTGAAATCTATCTCTTAATTTAGCGCCTATACTTGTACAATCCTTTAACACAATTAACGCACAACGTTTTTGGGAATACTCAACATATCTTCTCAATGTTGAGTGTGTTGAAGCACCAAAATGCTTGGATAATTGTAATGCCGCTCCAATTTCTAAACCATACTTATCCATTTCGGATAAGAACCTGTCTTGCTGAAAAAGTGTTGCAGAGGCAAAAAAGTTGGCTTCTGCTTCAAACTCTTCACGAGCATCTGCATCCAATGTGTTTTCGTCATCCTCAAGAACCTCATAAGTATGCTGTTGCCACGATAGTACTTTATGTCCAACTTCGTGCAATTTGACAAATTTTTGTTTTGATGGGTGTGTAGATAAATCTAAATAAACTATTTTTTCGCTTCTATCAAGAGCTCCTTGTACTTTTCCCAATGCCCTTTTCAAAGTATCCAACTTTTTTGAAAAGAAGTTTGAGGGAATTTTTGATAAATCTCCTGAGTTTACCGATAATTCAGCATAAGATACAATTTTGTCAATAGGAGTAGGAAAGACATCAAAACTTCTGCTTGCCTTTAAAATTTCATACGATATTTTCTCTATATCTTTTTTAGATTGAAGTTCAACCATTTTTTTTCTGCTTTTGCCTGAGAAAACTTAGATATTCTAATAAAGCATCTTCTTCTTCCTTTGTCAATAAGGATTCTGTGGAAAAAGCAATTGAATTTAAAAGTTTATGTGGTGGTGCTACCTGTTTTTCTATAATTCCTGCTGCTGCAAGTAGCGTATTTAACTCAACATTGTATATATTAGATAGCTTATACAACACATTAGCCGAAGGTTTCGCTATCTTATCATTTTCAAGCTGACTTAAATAAGCATTGGATATTCCTGCTAATTCTTCAACTTGTCGCAGGGTAAATTTCTGTATTTCACGCAATTCCTTTAATGTGCTTCCTAATGATTTCATATTTGCAATAATATACTTTTGACATCAACAAAGGTAAGAAAAATATTTAATATAACAAGCGTTGCTAAATTGTTGATAATTTATTTTAGAATTGCTTGATATATTTAGATTTTGTTATTACCTTTGCTGCAATAAAATTTAGTATTATTTTGTATGAGTAAAACACGAATTAGTTTTAAAAATCAGAATCTTCTTTGGGCAATGTCCGGTGGAAGATGCGAGTATGAAGGCTGTAATAAAGTCTTATATACAGATATGTTGACAAAAAAGACATCCAACAATGCTTATATTGCTCACATCGTGGCTGATGAACCGAATGGGCCACGAGGAGATGCTGAACGCTCCAACCAGCTATCCAACAAAATAAGTAATTTGATGTTGTTGTGTGATGAACATCATCGGTTAATAGACAAAGTTGATGTCATCGGTCATCCTGAATCTCTACTCTTGGGGATGAAGAAAAAACATGAAGATAGAATTTCAAGGCAAACTTCAATATCTCCGAATATGTCCAGTGAAATAATTTTATACGGAGCTAATATTGGTAAACATAATTCTCCTTTATTCTATCAAACAGCATGTGAGACTATTTCTCCCGATTACTATCCGGCAAGTGAAAACGCTATTGAATTGGGTCTAAAGAACGCCCCATTTACAGACGATACGAATACTTATTGGATAACAGAAGAAACCAACCTTTGTGAACAATTCAATTTAAAAATCAAGCCTAAATTGATGATAGGAAATACCAACCATTATTCCGTATTTGCACTCGCACCACAACCGTTACTTATAAAGTTTGGGGTTTTGTTGAACGATTTGAATAACTTAAAGATATATCAGAAACATAGAGAACCCTCCACATGGAAATGGCAAACAGCCACTTCAAGCATTGAATACATTGTTCACGAGTCTACCGATAAAACGAAAACACCTGTGCTTGTTTTCAGTTTAAGTGCAACAATAACACACGACAGGATTGAAAAAATATTAGGGAACAGCGTAAGTATTTGGGAAATAACGCTAAGTTGTACGCCTAACAATGATTTTTTAAAAACAGAGGCTTTACTATCTGATTTTCGACGCACAGCCCGATATACTTTTGACAAAATTAAAGCGTATCATGGCTGTATAGACTTACATATATTTCCGGCTATGCCGGTTTCCGCATCAATCGAATTAGGTCGAGTATGGATGCCAAAAGCCGACATGCCTTTGGTCGTATATGATGAAAACAAGTCAAAAGGAGGTTTTTATAAGACAATCGTAATAAAATAATTAGATATGTTATCATCAGAAGAAAAAAAACAATTTAGCGAGATTTTAGAGACGCTTGGCGAAACGTTGGATATTTTCGAATCTCAATACGATGCCGCTGTCCGTAGCTATGGAGCAGTTGGAGAATGGCTAGCAAAACCGGAGTCATCGCTTGCTCCCTACAAACCTGTAATTCGCCCACAAGGGTCGTTTATGCTTGGAACAATGATTAAACCGATATGTGAAGAAGATGATTTGGATATCGACTTGGTATGTGAACTGACAGGAAAAAATTCACAATGGACACAATATCATCTTAAACAAGCGATTGGAAATCGGCTCAAAGCTAATGAAATCTATAAAAATATGCTTGATGAAGAAGGGCGAAGATGTTGGACTTTGTTGTATGCAGATAGCTCCAATTATCACATGGATATTCTTCCATCTATTGTAAGTACCGGCTATAATATGATACTTGAAAAAACTTTGTCTGCTACGACGTTAGACAATAATTTTGATTCTCTTGCTATTAGAATTACGGATATGAAGCAAGACAATTATTATACGGATACTAATCCTGAAAAATGGATGAAAAGCAATCCTTTTGGCTATGGAGTATGGTTTTCGAATAAAGCCACTATTGAAATACGAAAATTGATGTTGATGTCTGAATCTGTAAACCCTGTTCCAAAATGTCAAAAAGAAAAATTACCTTTACAACGAGTCGTTCAAATACTCAAAAGACATAGGGATATGATGTTCAATGGAGATGATGACAAGCCTATATCTATCATCATAACGACATTGGCAGCATTAACATATAAGAAAGAAATATCGGTGATTGATGCATTAATCAATATAGTTAATGGCATGGAAAACTATATTGAAAATCGTTATGACTACAATTTAAAAAAGATCATAAAATGGATTGTCAATCCTGTTAATTCCGAAGAAAATTTTGCAGATAAATGGGTTGAACATCCTCAAAGAGAAAAGAATTTTTATAAATGGCTTAATCAAGTTAAGCAGGATATTCTAAATATTACACAACAGAAGGGATTATATAATATTTCGAATGCAATGAAGAAACCATTTGGCGAACAAAGCGTAATAAAAGCCTTTTCAATTTTGGGAGATAGAGATTTTAGTCTTAGGCAGAATGGAAATATGTTAATGAGTAAAGAAACCGGAATACTTGGCTCAATTGGTACTGTATCTGCAACATCACATAATTTTCATGGTAAAGATTAGACAACAAAAAACTCCTTTGACAGTTCAGGCATATAAGTTGAAAAACTATTTCCCTGAATCAAAATGTTATATTCGTAACAATGAACTTGTTTGGAAAGGTTATTTGCAACCTTCAGAGTTAGGATTAAAATATTTGATTAAAATTGTTTATCGACGAGGTAAACACCCCGATGTGTATGTCATGAATCCTAAACCATTAGTTTTAGCTGAAGGAAAAACGGAACTTGAACATGTTTATAATACAGAAAAACAACATATATGTATTTATTACAAAAGGGCTAATGAATGGGATGAAACAAAATCTATTGCAGATATAATTATTCCATGGGTAAGTGAATGGTTGCTACATTATGAATATTGGGTTGCTACAGGCGCTTGGCATGGTGGTGGAATACATTGAATTATAACGCCGGAATCAATCCGTCTGCATGGTTAGGATTGAAAATAAAATATTTTGTTTACCTTTGTATTCGCTGAATTGGCAATTTATAATAATAGCATAAATAATGCGTAAAAATGGCTCAACTTGAAAGCATTACAGTTGGTACAAGCGTGGTTGGCATTACCGGAAATTCACCGGTTAATGTTGTGGCAGTTAAATGGTATGGTAATGCCGTATTAGAGATAACTTTTAAGGATGCTCGCGGGCAACTTGCCAGCCAGTTATTATACAGGGAAGATGAAGAACGGCTAAGTATTAGTGACAACAACTTGCCATGGAGTTTTGATGCGGATGCGAATTTGCTAAGGCTTACATCGGAAGCCTATCGTATAAAACTTGCTCACATTTTTGATCCATATCTCGCTGTGCATACATCAGCTATCGAACCGTTACCTCATCAAATTTCTGCAGTCTATCAGGAAATGCTCTCACGTCTTCCTCTCCGCTATATTCTGGCTGACGACCCCGGTGCCGGTAAAACAATTATGACGGGTTTGTTTCTAAAAGAATTGCTCGCTCGTGGCGACCTGAAACGATGTATGATTGTTTCCCCAGGCAACTTGGCAGAGCAATGGCAGGATGAACTCTATCGTAAATTTAATCTGCGATTTGAAATTTTAACGAACGACCGCATAGAATCTGCGGTTACAGGGAACGTTTTCACAGAAATCAATCTCTGCATTGTCCGTTTAGACAAGCTGTCCCGTAATGAAGATATACAAGAGAAGCTGCGAGTCACCGACTGGGATTTGATAGTGTGCGACGAAGCGCATAAAATGTCTGCAACTGTTTGGGGGGGTGAAATCAGTTATACTAAGCGTTATAAACTCGGACAATTACTTTCGGCTATTACACGACATTTCCTTTTATTGACAGCAACTCCGCATAATGGGAAAGATGAAGATTTCCAACTTTTTATGTCGCTCATCGACCAAGACCGCTTTGGAGGTGTAGTGCGAAGCGGCAATCAATCCATAGATGTGTCGGATGTGATGCGGCGGCTTGTCAAAGAGGATTTATTAAAGTTCGACGGTACTCCATTATTTCCTGAACGCAGAGCATACACAGTCAATTACGACCTGTCGCCGATGGAGGCTAAGCTATATCGAGATGTTACAAATTATGTACAGGATGAGTTTAACCGTGCTGACAACTTGAACAAAGATCGCAAGATAACCGTAGGCTTTGCTTTAACCATATTGCAACGTCGGCTTGCTTCCTCGCCGGAAGCTATTTACCAATCGTTGAAACGTCGCAGAGAACGTTTGGAAAGTCGGTTGGCAGAAGAACGGCTTGGTAAACGTGCGGTGGAATACACAGTTCCGTCTTACGACGACTACGATGATGACGATTTATCATCTGCAGAATTGGAAGATACAGAAGAGAAAGTCGTTGACCAGGCATCTGCCGCTCAAACTATTCAAGAATTGGAATCTGAAATTTCCACCTTGAAAAATTTGGAGCACATGGCGAATGAAGTACGCCAAAGCGGCGAAGACAGAAAATGGGACGAACTTTCCAAACTCCTTCAGGACGATGGGAATATGTTCTCAGACGGATTGCGTGAAAAACTGATTATTTTTACTGAACATCGTGATACGCTTCGTTATTTGACCGATAAAATCCGTTCGCTTCTTGGAAACAATGAGGCAGTAGTAAACATACATGGCGGTATGCTCCGCGACGAACGGCGCAAAGTTGAAGAACTGTTCAAACAGGACAAAGAAGTACGTATTCTTATTGCAACAGACGCTGCCGGTGAAGGCATCAATCTTCAAAGGGCGCACTTGATGGTCAATTACGACTTGCCATGGAATCCCAACCGCCTTGAACAGCGTTTTGGGCGCATCCATCGTATCGGGCAAACAGAAGTTTGCCACTTATGGAATCTTGTTTCACGGGAAACCCGCGAAGGCATGGTGTTCCAACGCCTGTTTGAAAAATTGGAACAGGAGCGGGAAGCGCTCGGAGGCAAGGTCTTTGACGTACTGGGCAAAGTTACATTCAACAATAAGTCACTACGTGAATTGCTCATCGAAGCCATTCGATATGGTAATGACCCTGCCGTTAAAGCGCGACTATATGAAGTTGTAGATCATTCTCTTAATAAAGAAGAACTCCAACGCCTGCTTGATGAAAACGCATTAACTGAGAATACAATGGACGTACATCAAGTACTTGCCATTCGCGAAGATATGGAACGAAAGGAAGCCCACAAACTGCAACCATACTTTATTGAAGCATTTTTTATTGAAGCGTTTAAAAGCGTCGGTGGGAAAATTCAACCACGCGAAAAAGGACGTTATGAAATAACATCGGTACCGTATGCCGTTCGTAACCGAGATATGCAAATTGGATTCGGTGAACCTGTATTGCAGCGGTATGAGCGGGTTTGCTTTGATAAACCTTACTGCAATGTACAAGGACTCGTACCTGCAGCGCTTATCGCCCCCGGTCATCCATTGTTGGAAGCAACCATTGACCTTGTACGTGAACGTAATATGGACGTATTGAAACGTGGAGCGATTTTTATTGACGACAACGATTTAGGAGTGGGTGCCCGTTTACTGTTCTATATTGAAGACTCTGTTCAGGATGGCGTTATCATGCCAAATGGGAGTAAACGCATCATATCAAAAAATGTTCATTTTGTCGAGATAAAAGAGGATGATACCGTGGTAAACGCCGGATATGCACCCTATCTTGATTATCGTTCTGCCAAAGAGGAGGAACAAACTGTTATTCGTTCCTACCTGAACAACCAGCATTGGCTAAAAACAAATGTAGAAGATATTGCTATTGGCTACGCCATATCGAAGATTATTCCTGCTCACGTTGCTGAAGTGCGCGAGCGTAAAATAAAACTAATTGATAAAACTGCAAAAGCAGTAAAAGACAGGCTAACCGCAGAAATACAATATTGGGATTTCCGTGCCGCCGATTTGAAAATGAAGGAATCAGCCGGTAAAATAAATGCTAAACTCAACTCGCAATTGGCTTCCCGTCGTGCTGAAGAACTTGAAGCGCGTATGCAAAAACGGCTTACGGAGTTAGAAACGGAAAAACTCATCTCTGCGATGCCTCCGGTTGTGGTTGGTGGCGCTCTTGTAATACCACGCGGGTTAATCAACCAACTGATGGGCAGAACAGACACATTCACCTCCGATGCTGTTGCTCGCCGTGAAATTGAAATCGCTGCTTTGAAAGCGGTGATGGAAATAGAAATCTCACTTGGTTATATACCTTCGGATGTGAGCGCCGCAAAAGTTGGCTATGATGTAGAATCAAAGATACCGCAGGGCAAGAGAGATTCGAGTGGAGCAACACTCCGTTTTATCGAAGTTAAAGGCAGGACTTCCGACTCGATTACCGTAACCGTCAGTAAAAATGAAATACTTACGGCGCACAATAAACCGGATGAGTATATACTTGCCATTGTTGAAGTGGATGGAGCGCTAACAAAAACGGTCTATTTGAAAAAACCATTCCGTGAGCGACCGGATTTTGCGGCTACAAGCGTGAATTACGATATTGAGAATTTGAAAAATGGAACTGAAATCATTCTGAAAAGAGATAATTAAAATATGGAATACAAGAAGAAACTCATTGAAGTAGCGCTCCCGCTCGAAGCGATTAACACGCAATCGGCACGCGAAAAGTCCATTCGACATGGGCATCCTTCCACCCTGCATTTGTGGTGGGCGCGACGACCATTAGCCGCTGCCCGCGCAGTTATCTGGGCGTCGTTGGTGGACGACCCGTCGAGCCTGCCGGAGCAGTTCCCAACGGAAGAAGTGCAGAACGCTGAACGTGAACGGTTATTCAAAATCCTTTCAGAATTGGTCAAATGGGAAAACTCTAATAATAAAGACGTGCTTGATGCTGCAAAAGCCGAGATTATGAAATCCACAGACGGTAATCCACCAGCATTGCTTGACCCCTTTGCCGGCGGCGGCGCTATACCGCTTGAGGCGCAGAGACTTGGATTAGAAGCTCATGCAAGCGACTTAAATCCTGTGGCGGTAATGATTAACAAGGCAATGATTGAAATCCCGCCGAAATTTGCAGGACAACCACCAATAAATCCCGAATCGCGCCGCCAACTGAATCAATCGTGGACAGGAGCGCAGGGGCTTGCCGAAGATGTGCGCTATTATGGCGAATGGATGAAAAAGAAAGCCTTTGAACGCATCGGGCATTTATACCCAAAAGTGAAAGATGAACACGGAAAAGAACATACCGTCATTGCTTGGATTTGGGCGCGAACGGTGAAGTGCCCAAATCCCGCTTGTGGGTGTGAGATGCCACTAACAAGCAGTTTTGTTTTACTTAAAAAAGCAGGAAAAGAAACATACATTGATCCAATAGTGACTAATCGGACAATTCAATATACCATAAAAAAGGGGAAAAATGCTCCTGAAGGGACAGTAAAACGTTCTGGTGCAAAATGCATTTTTTGCAACCAACCTGTTGGTTTTCCGTATATAAGAGAAGAAGGTAAAAATAAAAGAATGGGTTCAAAATTAGTTGCTATTGTTGCTATGGGAAGCCAGGGAAAAGTATATCTTCCACCAATTGAAGATCAGGAAGAATTGGCTACTTCTGTACAAAACCCTGATAATCTTCCCAAAGGTGAATTAGGTTTTTACCCCGGTTACATTAATCCAGTTGCATATGGTATTACTCATTTTGATATGCTGTTTGCACCTCGACAAATGGCAGCACTTACAACTTTTAGAGATATTATAGCTGAAGTTCGTAATGTTGTTCTCAAAAATGCGATAAACGATAACTCTGAAAAAAATTTGAATGAATACTGCAATGCAATTTGTTTTTACCTTTCATTTGCGGTAAGTAGGTTAGTAAACCGTTTATCGTATATTTCGGTTTGGAACGCAACAAGCGAAACGGTAGAACAAACATTTAGTATGCAAGGAGTTCCAATGACATGGCTTTTTGTAGAAGCAAATGTTTTTAGTGATAAAACAGGCAGTTGGTTTAGTTCACTTGAATGGATACCAAAATGCTTGATACAATTTCCTTGTGGATTAGTTGGAAGTGTTTGTCAACATGATGCACAAAGTGATAATGGATTAAGAAATATTATGATTTCAACCGACCCTCCATATTATGATAGTATTATTTATGCGGATTTTTCCGATTTCTTTTATGTATGGCTAAGAGATATGCTAAAAGATATATACCCTGATTTGTTTTCTACTATGTTAACACCTAAAACGGAAGAGCTTATAGCAAATCGTCACCGTTTTGGAGGTGATTTGGAAAAAGCAAAGGATTATTTTGAAGAAGGTATGTTCAAAGCACTTAAAAAAGCGTATGAGCAATCTGGTGAATATCCTATTTCAATATACTATGCATACAAGCAAAAAGAAGTTGAAAATGAAGAAAAAAGTGCATCGCGTGGTTGGGAGGCAATGCTTTCTGCTATAATTCGAGCTGGTTTTGTAATTACAGCAACTTGGCCAATGAGAACTGAATTGACTACAGGTCTTAAAACTTTTGATAATTCACTCGCATCTTCCATAGTACTCGTTTGCCGTAAACGTTCCTCCGACGCTCCAATCAGCACGCGCCGCGACTTCATCAACGCTCTAAAACGGGAACTCAAACCAGCACTTCAAAAATTACAAGCAAGTAATATAGCCCCCGTGGACTTGGCTCAAAGTGCTATCGGTCCCGGCATAGGCGTGTATTCACGTTACTCAAAGGTGGTAGAAGCAGACGGCGCTCCCATGAGTGTCCGTTCGGCGTTGCAAATTATCAATCAGGAACTTGATCTCTATTTCACCGAGCAGGACGGCGAACTCGACCGCGACAGCCGCTTCTGCGTTGACCTTTATACCCAATACGCATTCAACGATATGAAGTTTGGCGAAGCGGACGTGTTGGCGCGGGCAAAAAATACGTCGGTAGAGAAACTTGCCGCGTGCGGCGTTCTCTATGCACAAAAAGGCGTTGTTCGTCTGCTCACAAGAGATGAAATCTCCGATAAGGCTGATACAAAATTTATTTGGCTTCTTACCCAGCAGCTTACTCATGCTATGGAGAAAGATGGCGTGGTGGGCGCTGCAAAAATAATCAGTGATATACTCACATCGGAACCGGAACAGGCAAAGGCGCTTGCCTACAGGCTGTTTACAATTGGCGAACGCAAAGGTTGGGCGCAGGAAGCATACGCCTATAATTCGCTCGTCATTTCATGGCTCGAGGTACAGGCTAAAGCCGCGGAATTACAAAAACTGAGAAAGAGCGCTAAACAAACAACGATTAATTACACCGATTAAAAATATATTTGGAGGAAAATATATGGCAAAAATATTAGGATTTAGAATTAAAAATTTCAGAACGCTACGCGATGTCACTCTCGGCAGCTTATGGAATGATAAAGGAACAGGCGAGTTAACGCCAATGACTGCGGTGATTGGGAAAAACGGTTCTGGGAAAAGCACACTTTTCGACGCTTTCGGTTTTTTATCCGATTGTTTGAAAAACGGAGTTGAGGAAGCCTGCGACCGTCGTAACGGATTTGACCACATCATATCGCAAGGTATTAATGATGCTCTCATGTTTGAGATTTATTACAGACAGGAACACAATGCTCGCCCTATGACTTATGAAGTGTCTTTTGCGTTAGACGAACATTATCGTCCTTATGTAAAAAGCGAGCGATTGAGACAACGCAGAAAAGGACAAAGCTGGGGACGCCCTTTCTCATTTTTAATTTTAGAATCTGGTCGCGGCGTCGTTTGGAAAGGCGAGCATGTGGGAATTGATGAACAATCCCCACAATCTTCCTTATTTAACCTTGACAAGTTGATGACGCAGGTAGAATCCAACGAAACGGAAATAGTAGAACTGCAAGACAATCGCAAATTGGGTATCGCAACCTTAGGCGCATTAAAGCAACACCCCAGAATTTCTGCATTCAGACAATTCATCGAAGGATGGTATTTATCGTATTTTTCGCCCGATGCCGCACGAAGTTTGCCTCTATCCGGTCCTCAAAAACATTTGAATATACATGGCGACAACATCGGTAATGTCGTACAGTTCATGGAACGTGAACACCCCCAACAATTTGAAAAGATACTCGACGATATTGCCGGAAAAATACCCGGTATTGGAAAAATCTCTACCGAACGTATGCCCAATAACCAGTTGCTGTTGAAATTTAATGATAAAGGATTTAAAGACCCTTTTCTCGCACAGCAAATGTCTGACGGCACATTAAAAGTTTTTGCTTATTTATTGTTATTATCCGACCCGACGCCTCCGCCTTTTATTTGTATCGAAGAACCGGAAAACGGTTTATACCATAAGTTGCTGGAAACGCTCGCCAAACAATTTCGCGCTTATGTAGTGGACGGGAAAAGCAAATCTCAAATTTTTATCACTACGCACCAACCCTATTTCGTTGATGCTTTAGAACCTAAGGAAGTTTGGATATTAGAGAAAGGTCGCGACGGATTTTCAACCATTCGTCGTGCAAGTGAAGATACTGTTGTTCAAGGTTTGGTTGAAGAAGGACTTCCTCTTGGCAGTTTATGGTATAGCGATTATTTTGAGGGAGGAAATAAATGATGCACTTCGAATTACTCACAGAAGACCAATCAAGCGCTAAGGCGATGGAAATCCTCATTCCAAAATTGCTTGGTAATGAAATAACATTCAGAATCCATCCGTATAAAGGTATTGGAAGAATATCGAAGAACTTACGCCCCAAAAGCGATGCAAACAAAAGAATACTTCTTGACCAACTACCCAAAATACTGCGTGGATATGGTCATACTCCACATAGTGGAATCATTGTGATTATCTGTGATTTGGATGACAAGGATAAACAACAGTTTTTATCCGAATTACAGGAAATATTAGATGCTTGTAATCCCAAACCCCAAACGCTTTTTTGTCTTGCTATTGAAGAATTTGAAGCATGGTATCTCGGAGATTTGAATGCTGTAAGAAAAGCATATCCTTATGTAAAAAATGCTGTTTTAAACAGTTATGTCAACGATTCGATTTGCGGTACTTGGGAGTTACTCGCCGACGCAATTTATAAAGGCGGAAGCAAAGAATTAAATAAAAGAGGATGGCAATCCGTTGGAGAGCAAAAGTCGGTTTGGGCAGGAACAATAAGCCCACACATGAATGTAAACGATAATATTTCACCCAGTTTTATAGAAATGTATGCACAATTACAATCTGTTATCATATAAAAACATTAAGAAATGAATAATCATGCAATAAAATCAAAAAACACGGGCATATTAAACACTACACCCATCAACGGACTACCAAGTTGGCGTGATATTATTGAGCCTCACCCCGATGTGTCGCAGGGGCGATACAAGAATGCCGAGTTTGCCGCTGACCTTGCACAAGTGGCAAGAGGAGAAGGTGCTTATGAATATCTCGACCCCATTGAATTTTTTGCCCGTACTTATGTCACTGAAGGAATGACAGGGCTTTTGGAGCAGGCTCTTCGACGTGTATGTGGTAAAGACGGCGAACCTGTCATCCAACTGAAGACAGCGTTCGGTGGTGGTAAGACGCACAGTATGCTTGCACTTTATCATATCATGCATGGCAAGGCTTCATTAGACAAAATTCCAAACGTAAGGTTTGTGTTTGAAAGAGCGGGCATTGCCGCTTTACCAAAAGCTAACGTCGCAGTGCTGGTAGGTACGGCGCTTGACCCTACAAAGAGCAAGCGTCCTAACAATATGCCAGGCATCACCATCAACACCCTTTGGGGCGAAATGGCAGCACAGCTTGCTGAATCAGCGAGTAACCCAAATTTATATGATTATGTAAAAGAGTCTGATAAAAAGGGCGTTTCCCCCGGTTCGGAAGCTTTGAAAAATTTATTTGATGCTGCTGCACCCTGTATTATTCTAATGGATGAATTGGTTGCATACGCAAAGAAAATTTATGGCGCAAATGGATTGCCGGCAGGTACATTTGATAACTTCATCTCCTTTGTTCAGGAAATAACTGAAGCTGCAAGGGCAAGTAAAAACAGTCTTGTGGTTGCATCCATCCCCGAATCCGACATCGAAATCGGCAGTGAGGCGGGCAAGATAGCGCTTGAAACAATAGAACATACCTTTGGACGCATGGAATCCATTTGGAAACCGGTAGCTGCCAATGAAGGCTTTGAAGTCGTGCGCCGCCGTCTGTTCCTTGATTGCAAAAATCAGGATGGACGGGAGGCTGTATGTGCAAAATTCAGTCAAATGTATAATGAAAATCAAAGCGACTTTCCGCTCGAAGCCCGTGAAGTAGAATACCACAAACGCATGGTTTCCTGTTATCCTATCCACCCTGAAGTGTTTGATCGACTTTACGAGGATTGGTCAACGTTGGAGCGCTTTCAAAGAACACGCGGCGTTTTGCGCTTAATGGCTGCCGTCATTCACGAACTTTGGATGGGTAATGATGCAAGTTTGATGATTATGCCCGGATCTATTCCTCTTGATATTCCGAACGTGCGTGACGAGTTGACACGGCATCTTTCCGAAGGCTGGAATGCACTTGTTGACCGTGAGGTGGACGGCAGAAACTCTATTCCATTCCAGAAAGACCAGTCAAATCCTCGCTATGGTTCTAAACTGGCGGCACGTCGTGTTGCGAGAGCCATTATGCTTGGCAGTGCGCCAAGTGTACGCGATAAAAACGTACGTGGCATCGAAGCATCACGCATTCGTCTTGGAGTTGTTCAGCCCGGCGAAAACATTGCTTACTTCAACGATGCATTGAGTACGCTGACCTCTTCACTTGCTTATCTTTATACCAATCCGTCTGCTAACCGTTTTTGGTATGATACTCGTCCAACACTGCGTAAAACAGTGGAAGACCGTGCTACTCAAATATCCGTTCCTGATGTGGAGCATGAAATCGAAACTCGTTTACGCGGACTTCGTAAAGAGCAGCCGTTTACTGGCATTCATATTTGTCCGGCATCATCTCTTGATGTTCCTGACGAACAGACAGCACGCTTAGTCATTCTATGTCCCACAGATGAATACAGAGCAATCAATAAAAGCAATAGTGCAATGACGGCAGTCAATGATATTTTGAACAATAGAGGCACTACGCCGCGTATATTTCGAAATATGCTTGCATTTATAGCATCCGATCAAGACTTGATGTCATCGTTGAAACAAGCAGTTCGACTCTACCTTGCTTGGAAGTCCATAAAAGAAGATAGCTTGGATTTGAATCTTGATGCGGCGCAAAACCGTGAAACTGAAAACAATTTACATCGTGCCAATGAAACTGTTGACGCACGGATTAAAGAAGCCTATTGTTGGCTTCTCGTTCCTTATATTGACAAGAACATTGATATGAAAACCATTGTTTGGGATACCATCAAAATTAGCGGCGGTAACGACAGTATTATCACGAAAGCAGCTAAAAAAATGTTGCAGAATGAGGCAATTATTACACAGTGGGCGCCGGCATTGCTTCGAATGGAATTAGATAATGTGCTTTGGCGTGAATCAGATAACATTTCCATAAAAAAACTTTGGGAATATCTCTGTACCTACTGTTATTTACCTCGTTTATCGAGCGAGAATGTTCTGAACAACGCAATACAGACAGGCGTAAATTCCACAGAGTATTTTGCCATATCATCAAATTTTGACGGTTCGCGTTATATTGATTTGAAGTTTAATCAGTATATCGGCATCATTGAGCGTTCAGGATATTTGGTAAAAATTGATGTTGCCAAAAAGCAACTTGACGAGGAAGAAGCAAAGAGACAAGCAGAAGCAGCGTCATCGAAATTAAGCAACGAAACTATACCCGTAAGCAATGGTTTAGGTGGTAAATCATACCCAATGCCTGACGCAGGCGCAAGAGTAAATACAGTTCACGAATCATCTTCTTTAAGCGTTCCCCAAAATACCCGATTCTATATGTCGGCACAACTTGACACTACCCGTATCAATCGTGATGTACAGAAACTCGTTGAGGAAGTTATCAGCCATCTTACATCAATAGATGGGGCGCAAGTGGAGGTGTCGCTTGAAGTAAATGTGAAATCACAGGATGGTATGTCTCCACAAACAGTAAGAACGGTTTCTGAAAATTGCTGGACACTTCGCGTAAAAAGTTTTGGATTTGATGAGTAAAAGGTATTCCCGTTATATTCCATTCTGGGGATAATTTTAATGTAATGCTAATGTAATGATTCCAAAAATTCGACAGTTGTTGCATATAATCCAAAATATATTACTAACTTTGTTCTTGAGTTATTTGAAACGATGGTAAAACGCAGCAGAGCGGAGAAGTCCACTCGTTTCTATATCGTTACCCATTAACACTTTTCTTTTGAGCAAAAACTTGTTTTTTAGCTGGTTGAAACAAAATTTTTTGTACTTTTGTATTTAATGTTTAATTAAAAAAATTCAATTTATTATGTGTGGAACTTGCGGATGCGGAAATCACGATCGCCATCATGACCACGATCATGAACATGAAGGTCATCACCACCATCACGAAGAAAGCCAAGTGATTGTGATGGAACAGGATATTCTCCAAAGAAATAACTTATTGGCAGAACGAAACCGCGGCTATTTCGAAGCCAAAAAT
>Ga0123354_10005906_pt1 | contig 17993 bp, 17 predicted proteins | sample TergutLab28metaG_2_FD_97872 | JGI IMG/M metagenome (GOLD analysis project Ga0123354, IMG submission 97872) | Labiotermes labralis P4 segment gut microbial communities from Petit-Saut dam, French Guiana - Lab288 P4 | ecosystem: Host-associated > Arthropoda: Insects > Digestive system > Gut ...
CGCTAACCTCTAAAGTTGCATTTTATATATTTATTCAACAAATATAGGTACTGAATATTTTAAACATGGTATATACTCTCCGTTTTTGTCTCTTCAAAATGCAGTTTGTTTCATAATTCTAACATATTTTGTTCCTGTATTATTCACATTTTATATACAGGGTGCACTAAAATTTAAAAAAAAATAATAATTCCGGTGCCAAAAGGTTAATATGTTAGAGTGTCAGGTCAGAAGCTACAAAGCTGGTTGAGGACAACTTCTTTGGCTGAATTTGGTATCAGCAGCAGAGAATATTCACATTGTACTATGTGAGTTGGACAACACTTACCAACAAACTTCATGCCAGCTGATTCCAGTTGAGGCACATATTTTGGATTCACTTCATAACGATGTCTGTGTCTTTCTTCAATTCTGTCCTTGTTTCCATACAACTGCTCTGAAATATAAAACAACCAGGATCTTACACTAGTAACAAAGAGATCCTTCACCCCTCAGACTGTTAAATCACAGCGACAAGACATGAAGACCAAATGGAGCAAACAAATATATACGTTACATACAGAACTCCATGATAAGAGGCAAATACAGAAGGGGAGATGATGTTGGGCACATTAAAACCCTTTGTTATAAGGGCATGCACTGGGTATGGATACAAAAACATATACAGAAAGATTTTAATTTGTGCAAAGGATTAAAAATATATATCAGGTGGGCAGTAATGTCAAAGATCAACTTCAACAGTTAAAATAAACTTCACATTTCACAAAGAATGTCTTGAATATACGACTACAGGGTAAATGCTTGGAGAACATCTGGGAATCAGTTAATGGTAAAAGGTAGAAAAAAGAAGTGAAATGTAGGTATATTTCATGTACATTTAAACCTATGCACACTGGACTTATGGTCGCAACATTTAATCTGTGGTGCAGTCACACGTTTCATGTTCTTCACAGATGTATGTATATGTACATGTAAATTATTATTATTATTATTATTATTATTATGTTGTTGTTGATGCTGATGTCATCTTTTGTTGCAGACCTATCTTTGCTGGTTCTTCTCCTGTTGAACCAACAGTTATACCCACTGCCCAGGTTTCAAGGTTCAGACTGCAGTACTTTCTGTATTATGTGTGAAGAACCTAGTATAGTTGTCTTTGTGGTGACTCTGTGGAATGATTTCCTGGTATGGCTTCCAAATTTTTCCTTAAACCTTGTTACTATTATGGTGGCTCCAGTAATTACTGGTATAATCTTACATTTCAGGTTCTGCATTTGTTGCATCTCTATACATGTGCGCATGTGTTTTAGCTTCTTTTCCGCTTCCTTTTGCACAACATTTCTGTCTGCAGGTATTGCCACATCTATCAGTGTGCATGTTTTCTCTTTTTTGTTTTAAATTATTATATCTGGCATATTTCCTGTAAAATGGGTACTGGGTCTTTCCTGTGGGTAAAGACCGGCTAGGGTGTGCTGCTGACCACTCACCCCCTTCTAGTACTGTGGTCATGGAAGAGTACAGCTATACCTCTACCCACCCTTTGGGCCACACCGGGCCTGTAATGGGAAAACTTTACCTTTTGATATTATTATTATTACTCTTATTATGGCTCATTATTACATTCCTTGAAAAACTTATAACACTGGTCAACAAAATTTAACTTTTTTTTTCGTCCCACGAACTTCAATAGCTGAACTTAGCAGTACTCTTTATGCTGAATTCAGATATGTATACAGATGCTTTCTATCAGACAGGGTTTCAAAGATACAGAGGAATTTAAATGTGCAAAATAGTACTTCACATGCTCATGAAACAGGCATAAACATTCCTCCAAAATGCAGAGGCATATGACTTTTGCTGGTATTTGGTGTCAGGTACATCCATCTTCAGTGTCCAGCAATAGTCTGCCAACATACTTGAGGTCCACTTGCCTTGGTACCGCTTCTCCATAGTCAAAATGTCTTGGTGAAATCTTTCACCGTGCTCATCACTGACTTTGCTGAGATTTTCTGAGAAGAAATCCAAGTGTGAATCCAGAAAGTGGATTTTCAGACTCATATTGCACCTGATAGCTATGTACAAAGTCAACAGGTTCTACACAGCATCCTGATAGTTCGCTGCTTTGTGATTTCCTAAGAAGTCTTTGCAAATCCTCTTAAATGACAATAATGCATTTCTTTCAGAGTCATGCAGTTCTTCATTGAACTGTTTGTCTTGCATCAGTTCCCAGATCAGGGGGTCCTATAAATATACCCTCTTTGATTTGTGCATCACTCACATTTGGGAACTTATTCCTCATATATTGCAATCTACAGCTGATTTTATCCATACCTTGCACAGTTTTCCATGAGGCCCAGCTTTATGTGCAAAGGAGGCAGATAAATTTTCTCCAGAACAGCAAGAGGAGGGATGATGACATTTTTCTCCCCTGGCATCAGTGATGTTCGTTTAGACCACAGTTTATTTACATAGTGATTCTTCTTGTCCCGGCTCTCCCACTCACACAGGAAACAGCAGTATTTTGTGTATCCGAGTTGTATTCCCAGTAACAGTGCCACAACCTTGAGATCACCACATAACTTCTACTTAAATTTATCACACTTAATCTTTCCCAACAGTAGCTTCATACTTTCATATATTTCCTTCATGTTGGCTGCATGAGCCAAAGAAATGGAGGGGAATCTATTTCCGTTGTGGAGTAGAAACACCTTCAAGCTCACTTTTGATGAATCAATGAACAAGTACCATTGGTCTGGCTTATATTCATGGCCAAGAGCCTCCACAACAGAACAAATATCATTGTAAAACATGACACCATCTTCCTGGGAGAAGAAATCCTGGAATTCTTCATGGCGCCCATGGCGCAGAAGATTCCAGCTCTTTAACCTGGAGTGAAAGGTGTTGGTGATAAAGAAATTCTGGAAACATATTTGAATTCAGCATCCAAAAATACATCAGAAACAGACATTTTCCTCATGGGACAAAATCTTTGTTGACCAGTGTAATTTATATGTTTACCTTGACTTTATATTTGTTAAATATTGGTCATACATAACTTCAAAGTTCCAGACAATCTAGGCAATCTAAATATTTTGTAATTTCTGATTTACCAACAATATTTCATGCACAGTTTTACAGACATACTCCTCAACTAAATGCATATCACTCATGTGGAGTTGTTTGTCTCCCATCAAGCGACTCCCCAGGTGGCGGATAGGGGAAGGCTCACCAGACATGGTGGGTATTAGGAAATAAAATAACCAGCGTGGACCAAAACCAGCACCACTGCCTTGTGGAGAAGGGTGACCTTCAAAGGCTAGGGGAAGAAACCCCGACAGAAAATCAGCCTGCTCAGAGGCTTAGATGGCAGCCCCATAACTGAGATCGGGTGCTGTAGGCTAATAACCTGCACACCTTAAACACTATTATTAAAAAAATGAAATGAAGAGTAAACAGCCCGATATAAGAGGTGACCTCTTTGGAATGAAATGGAAAACGAGAATAGGGTTTTGGAATGTACGGACCTTGAGAGAGTATGGGAAAATAAAGGAAGTAGAGAAAGAAATGACAGGCTATAAGTTGGATATTATGGGTCTGAATGAAATACGATGGAAAGAGAACGGTGACATAAAAACACAAAATGGAAATATCCAGACATTCTCAGGTGCTGGTGAAGATATACAGCATAAAAGTGGAGTGGGAATCCTAATGAACAAAGAAGCCCGAAGAAGCTTAATGGAATGGTCACCAATTTTGGACAGGATAATATCACCACACTTTAAAACAAAAACTTGCAATTTAATAACTATTCAATGTTATGCCCAACAGAAACAACAGACAAGGATATGAAAGAAAAATTCTACCAGTAACTGCATGAAACAATAACTGCACTTCAAAAAAGGGATGTAATCGTAGTGATGGGGGATATGAATGCCAAAACTGGATCAAACAATGCAGGTTTGGAACATGTCATGGGTAGACACAGAATTGAAAATATGAATGAAAACTGTGAAGTATTTAGTGAGCTATGTGCTAGCTGTGACTTGATAACAGGAGGAACAGTATTTCCTCACAAAACATGTCATAAAGTGTCATGGGTCTCCCCACATAATGTAACGGAAAATCAAATTGACCATATTGCAATTAGTAAAAGATTTAGACGGTCTCTATTAGATGTGAGAAACAAAACAGGAGCTGATATAAGCAGTGACCACCATCTCATGATTGCAAACTTCAGGTTTAAAATATTAGCCGCAAGAAGGAAGACTGAAACAAGAAGAAAGAAGTACAAAAACTTCAAATGCCAAGTGTAAAGGAAGAATTTAAATTGGAACTGAATAACAAATTCTCAGTACTGTCCACACAGAATACAGATATTGAAGAAAGATGGAAGGCAATAAAAATGTACATATATAAACAAGTGAGGAAATAATGTGTTTTTTAGAAAAATCAACAAAAGGAATGGATCTCTGAGGAGACATGGAAAGAAATAGAAAGAAGAAAACTGGCAAAAGAAAATGTAAACAGCAGCAAAATGAGATAACAGAAAATTAGTATATAAACACAGTATTCAGAAATTAACAAGAGAGTAAAGAGAAGCATTAGGAAAGACAAGAGAAACTGGATAAATGAAAAAGCAAAACTTGAAGAAGAAGCGGAAAAGAAAGGAGACATAAGGAAGTTTTACAATATTACGAGAAAGCTGACTCAAAGAAAATTTAGGGCGAATAGACCAGTAAAAATGATATCAGGAATGCTCTTAACAACACAAGAAGAACTACTGAAGAGGTGGGAAGAACATTTTTCTTGAAATATGTAACAAAGATGATAACAGCGCAGGAAGTAAGCAAGAAATGAGAAACGTAGATGAAGATAATAGTGAAAATTAAAATGAAACTGAAGTAAACTTGGACCCTCCTACAAGAATTGGAATACAGTTAGCCTTGTCACCATTAAAGAATGGAAAAGCAGCAGGTTTAGATAATATATATCTGGAAGTACTAAATGTTGAGCCTGAAATAACTGCAGAAATGCTGTAACCTCTACTGAAGAAAATATGGAAGGAGAAGATCCCCGAGGAATGGAAAGAAAGATTAATTATCAAGATACTGAAGAAAGGAGACTTATCAAATTGTAATAACTGGAGAGGAGTTACCTTTCTAAGTATTCCAAGCAAAATTCTGACTAGAATTATTTTAAACAGAATACAAAATTCAGTGGAACAACACCTCCGAAAAGAATAAGCTGGATTCCGCAAACACCGAAGTTGCGTCGATTTAATAAACATTTTAAGAATAATTCAAGAACAAAGTATAGAATGGCAGGCCATTCTATATGTGACCTTTGTCGATTCTGAAAAGGCATTTGACTCCATGAAAAGAGAAACAATGTGGCTCACGCTACAGGAGTATGGCATACCAAGGAAGATTATCCAAATAATTAAAATATCGTATGATGGATTTAAGTGCAAAATTTCCCATGAAGGAAAGCTTTCAGACTTTATAGAGGTCAGAAATGGTGTAAGGCAAGGATGTATTCTGTCCCCAACCCTTTTTCTGATAATATTAGACAGAGTCATGAAAAGAGTGAAAGGTTTAAGGAGAAGGGGAATACAGTGGAGTATGAAGGAAAGTTTGGAAGATCTGGACTAACCAGATAATATTTATTTGTCTGTTAGCCCAGAGATTTTGCGATATGGAAAAAAGCTAGACTAAAAGAGGAAGCAGAATTAGTTGGTTTGCTTATTGACATAAACAAGATGAAGGGGATGAGAATTAATACATCTAATATGTAAAAATTTAGGTTAGAGGAAACAGAAATTGAAGTTGGATCCTTTGTATACCTAGGAAGTGTGGTGACAGAAAGCAGATGAACTGAGGAAGACGTAGCAAGTAGAATCAAGAAAGGATATGGTGTGTTTGTTCAGCTGTATCCTGTGTGGAGAAATCTCAACATATCAAAAGATGTTAAAATACGAATATTCAGTACAAATGTGAAATCAGTATTATCATATGCTTGTGAAACTTGGAAAACTACCAACCAGATAACAAAAAGACTATAGATATTTGTAAATAAATGCTTAAAATGAATAATGAATACAAAATGGACCAATAAGATTAAGAACGAATAACTATGGTGAATCACACATTAGAAGTCAATAGAAAATCAGATAAAAAGAAGAAAATGGAATTGGATTGGACACACATTACGTAAAGAAACAGGAGCAATAGAGAAAACTGCATTAGATTGGAATCCTCAGGGATAGAGAAGGAGAGGTAGGCCAAACAGAATGTGGCAAAGGACAATAGAGGATGAGATAAGAAGCATAAGAAGATCATGCATCAAGGTCAAGGGGAGAGCTGGAGACCGCGATGCCTGGAAGCTCTTCATGGATGCCCTATGCTCCACAACGAGTAAAAAGATTTGATGATGATGATATGCATATCAAATTTCATGCTGCTAAATATAAGCAATAAATATTAAATATTGTGATTACATGTTTGTAATTTAACTATGCATCATGTAAAAACCAAAGAAAAATGTTGGTAACAGCAAAGGAACGTGTCACAACACAGAGTTTAGGTCACTGACAATTACCCAGCACCACTACATATTTCAATCTGCCAGATGTGGCACAATATTATTATGTAATTACAATCAACTATAAATCAATATGTAATACACATTTTCATTTTTGCATTAATTATCTATCACATAAAATGCACCTTAACCTCACAGTTTCACACAGTCACAAGCAATAAGTATTAAATATCAACTCCATGTCTGTACTTGCTTTAAAGACACCACAATCAAATTGCCTCCTTTTTCTGTTATGTTGCATCATCTACATTTTTTGTAATTAACTCATAATGATGCAATTTTCAGAGAAAATGTATTTGACATGAAATGTGTGTGTTTGATTTTCTCCACAACTTTAATCTGCAGCTTTCCTCATTCCAGGAAAAACTAAGCAAGATATCATCATGAATGTACTCAGGTCTTCATGTAAAGTGTCTGACGTCCACTTTTACCAAAAACTTTAATTTTCTCAACATATTTTAATAAATGCCCCCCCCCAGTAAAAATTGCTGTGAAAATCCACCCTGCGGAAGCTAAGTTCTTGCATACAGATTGACAGACAGTCATGACAAAGCCAACAGTCACTTTTTGCTTCACTCATTATTAACCTCTGCAATGGTCAGCTTTACATCCCAGTTGCTTTAACCGCTGAGAGAAAACTGCTGGTTTAAGCTGAACAGGAGGTTCACTGGACTACACACACAGTTTTTGAAAAAAGAAAAGTCTCTTGTCCCTGCCACGGATCAAATGATTCCTCAAGTGTCTAGCCCACAGCTGAATCACTACATGACTGACTATTCTACCCCACTGTTAAAGGTCAACCTGATATTTTTTATTGTTATCTGAGGTTCAAATCTCCCAGTGACACAGAAAAAAAAATTAACTGCAACTTTCCAGTATCCTTCCTGTATATTACCATTACCAGTGACTAGCAACATAGGCTGTATCATGGCACAGGAGCTCTTTCTGCAAACTGATCTCCAAATTAAGCACAACCACCAATGTTCTTTCAAATAAGTCTATTTTAAGCCATTATTTGAGTGGCACCAGCCTTTAAATTCACACTTACTAAGTACTGAATTCTCATTGACAAACACTGTTGCACGTTTTCCAAGTCGCATGGTACTGCCCATAATCCCAGGATTGTATTCAGGCATGTCAATAACTACTGCATTCTCAGCATCAGGATCAATTTCTGTTGAGTTGGCACCTACTAGGTACAGGACATTCCTGTAAGTGAAAAACGCTACTCTTAACACAACAGTTCTTGTAGATTTCCATCTTCTAGAATATAACACCATACGAATTAGTAAATGCACCAGCATTCTGACAGAGCATCCTTGCCGTCTCCAAATACAGGTTTGTCCAAGGATTATTCTGAAGATGAAGCAACCGGCTTCTCAGAAACACTGTACCTACATCACATTCTATAGAATGTCATATACCAGAAGATCTGAATCATCATTAGCAACACTGTCGTAACCTCATATTAAATGATGATTCTCATTATCAAACCTTTTTCTACCTGGTTACAGAGCACAGGGTTTACTTAGACATTATCAGCATCACAAAGCAGGACCTTCTCCTTGTAACAGAAATATCTGCAGAGCCATAGAACATACTTCACCTCTTTCCACATGCATTTTGGTGAACAATGAAACACAATGGACATGTACCAAGTTGCTTGACAGAAATTTGTAACCAATTCTAAAAATCAAACATATATAACAAATAAAAACTGCTGACCACCACTGATATGTTACAAAGCATTCCTACACACATAATACAGTATAGGAAGTTGACCAAGTGCATGCCACAAAGGCATATGTGGGAAGTGGAAGTACAGCTCCACTCATTATCACCTTTCCACAAGATGCCCCAGATGCTTTACCCAAGGGAATGGTATCCATTGATGTGGAGGCCAGGTGAGCCCCAAAGTTGTTCTGGATGCTTCAGAGAAAAGGACAAATCTGTCCCTGCCAGGTATCAAACTACAATTTCTTGATTGCTCAGCCCCAGTCTTGTCACTCTACCGATAACTACATCAAAAATTAGTAGAAGAATGTAAAGCTGTTGTCACTACGCATACAATCAACCAGATTATAATAAAAGTAGACAAAAGGATGAAAATAATATAAGCCAACAGAAACACACAATAAACAGCCTCACAAATCTGTAATCCATAACAAAAGTTTTCATATTATTTATTTACTTAACAAACTGTGGTCTGTTCCTTATACAAATCCATGCCTGTGACACCAAATTCTTGTGGAAAACATACTCCATAAATGTATACCCATATATATTGGTCTACGCTCACATTTCACTGCTCATAATACAGATTTATAGTAATCACTTGACCATTACAATCTTTTCACTTCTCTCCACTAATTTTATTTTGTTATTCTAGCCCCTGATAGCCTCAAAGACTTTACCTTCCAATCTGCATCTGACTTTAAATAACTGTTTTCTGGTATTTTTAATTCCCATTACTTCTGTAGAGCTTAACACTGTTTCAAAAGGGACGTTCCCATTCACATTCGACAATTTACAGCATATAAATTGGTACCAATTTTCTGCTTTCGAACATATTAATAATATACAGTTAGTGTCCTCCTACCCCAACACAGAGGGCCCATTCAGCTCTCAAATCATGTCCTCAACTGTCCTGGCTTCCCACTCTCTGCTTTCAGCCATATTACTCCTTGTCTTTCCTTCTTGTACACGCATCAATAATTCCCTGTAACCACATGTTTCAATTTGCAAAATAAGAAGGGCTTCTCCTGACCAATGTTGCCAAATAAATTCTGACCATAACATCCACCCTTTTTTAATCATTTTGCACATATAATTTATATTACACTGACAGATATACCCATTCTCTGAGTGGGCCATTGTTACTTTACACCCACAACAAATTCATAAATTTTACAATATGGCATTAGACTTCATACCTTTACTGTATGTTATGCCTCTTTACTTGCAACATTCTTTGTATGTATTGCAGTCAAACATGTATAACTGTTCTGCACTTCCATCTAACGTAAAGTTCTACCTAAAACAGACTATGAAGACCCAGAAGAGGATTAGATGTATAGCCCAATTCTTTCTTTAACCTCAATGCTAGATGGGGGCGGGTGGTCAACACCATGCCCTGGCTGCTTTACCCCTGGAAAAGACCTGGTATACACTGTAGAAGAGGCTGGGTGGTGCCCAGGGCTGGTACAGAAAATCTCACCCCTACCAGGATTCCATCCCTGGACCATGCAGCCCATAGCGAGTCACTATACCAACTACACCATCCTGGTCCACCTGTCTCAGGTATACACTACGCATAATTTTTCATAAGAAGGATGACCAACTACTGCACTGATGACACAGCCTTCCATGCTGACTAGTCGGTAACACACCTGGCACTCTTCCAAGAAATCCAAGCCACCTACCACTGAAACCCTGTATAAAAGACAATTTTTCAGGTCTTCATGGTGGTTGTCCAAATGAGGGTTGTAGTTTGCCGATTGCTTTGCTTTGCTTGACCAGACATTTTGGAGTAATACTGCCTCCATCTTCAGGGTGACTGAACCAGTTCAGGCAGATGCTCACGTGACAAAGTGTATAAAAATGTGTCATTTATGTAAAGCAAAGAGTGAAACCTCATCACTTCAAAATCAGTTAATTTGAAACATTACACAATTCAGAGCATGTGACATTATTGGCTTCTCCAACACAGGACTTTTGTGTCAAAATATTATATATTTTCCAGACACTTCAAATAAAAATTCACGCATGACTGTAAAACAGTGAAGTCGGCAGCTCAGCTGGGTTTCTCCAGATCCAGCATGACCTTTGCAGAGGCAGCGTAATTCAGCTGTATATACATGCACAAGGAATGTATACCTAGCTGAATTATGGCTATTTCTGAGACATTAATGTTGAAGTGTGCTGTCTATTATTTCCAATCAGGGATTGTACACAGGAAAAGTGACCAATCACTGTGTGGATTATATACTGCAGTCAAGCAACAAGTAGGGGGAACTGCAAGGCACATGGACTGTTTTAGTAGTTTCAGTGTGTTTCTCATGTTCACCCATCAATCCCAACCACCAGCAATCCTCCCATGATATAAAAATCTGGTATGTGAACTATGTACACAGTGGACATTATTCTGCATCATTCAAATGGTGCATAAGGGCAACAAACTGTTGTGTGAATTGGACTATAGCTGACACATTTCTGTGATCCAAAGGCACTACTGCATGTTCTAAGTACACAGTCATCATTTTTCTGCATCGTATGTTGTGTACAGTGAAGTAACCCAGTTGAGCCGCCAACAATGGTCTGAGCACCATGCTGCATGAACAGTTCCTGCATTATTTTGCTACAGAATGCTATGATCAAAGTTTGACAAATGTCTTTTTGGCAACTTGCATTTTGATGTCAACTGAATGAAACTGCATTAGTAGAAGTTTAAAAATAAATACAAAAACCTTCAATGCCTGACAAACACTACAAAAAATCACATCTTACAATCTAACAAACCAGACTTCAATCACATCACATGAAAGTATACATTTAACCACAATTTAAACCCTGATTTTTGATCCTCACCATTTTAAATTAATAAGGTTTTTGTGTATGTTGTTCTCTGAGAGACTGGCAAACATGGCAACATTTTTTTTTATTTACTTTCCTTTGGTTTCTTTCCCGAACTCTCCATCTTTTAATTATCCACCTACTATTCATACCAACACCATCTGAAATACGACCAACCAATATATCATCATCCTGCACAACATATTTCCTCTTCTACTGTCTCTTCCAAATTCCAATTCAGCAACCTTGTTTGCTGCATGCCTGGGCAACCTTAATACTTTCTTAAAACACCTATCACAAATTTTGTAAATTTCTTTTCACCCTCCCTCTAAGCCACACACTTCAGCACCACATGTCAAACTCTTCACTTGTATAACACGAGAGGTTTTGTGCTATGAGAGACTGTTAAGTGCCTCTTTTCAGATACCGAACCATACAATCACCAACAAATGCTGGATGGTTTTGTATTTCAGTATAGCACATATGAGAGAATAGCATTATCACTACAGCACAACAATTTAAAAGCAGCATTCATTTCCTGGCACTTCACAGCTGCTTCTTGTACTCTGAATACCAATAAAACTGTAAATCTTTATCAGTTACAACCTACTGTATATAAGTAGCAAATATGTTTAAAGTAACAACAGAAAATGAGCAATGCTGAACAAGATCTAAAGCTTATGTTGGAAATAAAAAAAACATACTAACTTCTCATGCAAGACACAAGCTTGTGTCATCTAACATACAAACCTTGAAAACTCTATAACAGCAGCCTGAAGACCAAGACATATGCCCAGAAATGGCTTCTTGGTTTCTCTACACCATTTACAAGCCTCCATCTTCCCATCCATGCCACGTTTGCCGAAACCACCAGGGACAACCACACCACTAAGAGCAGAGACAGTGACAGGCTTGATAATCAACTATTTTGAAAGCAACTCACAAGTAACTGATTATATTCACCAACTTAACCAATACGCTCACATTTATGGTCACTGATAAGCAGCAACTTAAGCACTACTGACGATTTTAGTATTCTGGGATGTGATTCGAATCAGATAGGGAGAGACATAATTTGTGCACATCACATCTCAGAAGAACACAAATTCATACTCACCAGCATTAAAAATTCAAACCTTACACAATTCTTTATTATCAAATCAGAACATTTAGTATTTCTTATAAAATAAGCAGCGGGGGTTAAATGGCATTATGTACTAGCAGCAATCAGCAAGTAATGCCTCATATTTTATTTCATGCTGTCTGCAATTTGGACATGTCAAAATCTTGCAGAACTTTACTACATTTTCTCTAAGACACAGTTATTTTCCAATGCAGTCTCCAGTTTTGACAATGGTCTTCTTCCACCTTTCTACAAGAGCAGCTCTCCATCCTTCACAGCCACTGGTGCACACCATTTTGCAATAGCTTGTCATTGGTGTAATGATGTATTCACAAGCTTCTTTTGTTTTTTTCACAGGACCAAACAGGTGAAAATCTGATGGTATAAGGTCAGTGGTGCAAGGTCAGAACTGTAGGGTGTATGTGGCTGAAAATATCATGGCTGCATTTATTTGGATAACAAAGGTGTTATTCTTGCAAACTTCTACCTATGGGGACAACAGCAGATTCTTACCACTAACTGAAACACTAAGGTGTCTGAATGTTTGTCTTCATTGAATTTGTCCCAAAAGGCAAATGTCCGAAAAGTAGCTCCTCCATGACAACACTAGGCCACCTCAAGTTTTGGATGGGCAGCGTTGCCATATCCACCCAACACTCCTGACCTCACACCACGAGATTGTCACCTATGACCCTTTTAAAAGAGACATCTGCAAAGACAACATTTTACCAATTACAAGGAACTCAAAAGCCATGCACCAGAGGTACCAGGGGAGGGAGGAGGGAGAGCAGCTTTCACTGGGCATAGGAATAATATGCCCTTGTTCAAAGGTGAAAGACTGTCAACAAAGGTGGAGAATATATTTAAAAATAACTATGCCATCAGCAACTATGTAGTGAAGTACTCAAAATTTTCACATGTCCAGTTTCTAAACAGCATGAAGGTATCAAGTTCTGACTGCTCTTTGTAATGCAAACATTCAATGCAAAAGCAAAGAACACAGATTATCAATGGACAAATTTGGAGATGATTTTACTCAAACATTACAAGTTATTGTTTCTCATCTTCTTTAAACAGCTGACTACTTGCTACAGTGCAAGATAAACTTGTGTTAAGCACCAGTTTAATCCAAATCAAGACAGAAGTTCTCCACATTAAGAGGTATTTTTGTTTCAATATTTAATACAGGGTGAAGCTGCAACAACGGCTAACTGAATCCTGACATCTCAAGGCTATACTGTCCTCATGTTTAAGGACTGATAGGTCCTAGATTGCTGTAGGACCTACCAACTCTTGAAGATGAGGACCTACATTTACCAGTTTAAAGATGTTCAATGATGCACGATGAGTGGTCTGGCAAATATCAAATCTGCATTCAAGTTCAGATCACACATTTCTAAGCAGCACTTCATATCCTCTCAACCAGTTCTGGCACAGTGGTGGGCAATAATGGAATGTAAACAGCATTCTTTAAATATTCCCAGAAGAAGAAATCTCCGAGTGGTGTACTAAAGTCAGGGGAACAAGATGGTGAAGTGACTTGGCTGTCCCTGCCAGTCCACTTCAGTGGAAAATTTAAAGTCAAAAAGTACCAACACAATAGCATACCTTAAGGATACTCTTCTTCCAAAACTGGTGTAAGAAATTCCACCAGCACACAATACAATGCCACACAACACCAGACATAATGTGTCCAGCAAAAAAGACAGAACATAGCACAAAGACACTGAACTCAGGACTTACAAGACACAACAGAAATTTCAGAAAAACAATACAATCAACACCTTCCATGAAGATGTACATTCATTTTTGCAAATGCTTTAACAGAAAATGATGGGACAAACACATTTGTAGTTACTCAATAACAGAACTTACTCGCTTTTGCACAACTGTTGCCAAGCTTCATGGTATGACACTGGATCACTTCCCCTTGTCACATCTTCCAAATCTGCAGCCTCAATATACTGTAATGAATATGTAGGGTGCATTTGTAAGACAGAAGAAACATACCAGTATATAGAATAATGTAAACAAAAAATTAAACCATATGTTAGTCAAACATAAATGACATTCTTCACTTTGTACCTTAATCTTCAGCCTGAAGCCCGCAGCTACTGCAGCATGCTGAAGAGCCTTGGTCACTGAAGCATATGAATCCTCCAGTTTTGTATACTTTCCAACAAGTGCAATTGTTACATCCTTGCACAATGTGTCTGCCCTGAAATAAGTCTTTATTGCAATTTATGGAGGTCACACAAACAAGAAACAGAACGAACAGCAATGTTCACTGATTTCTTAACAAAAATAGTGTTTTTCATGCCCTACAAATAACTATTCAGGTGACCAAAATGTTCTCTGCTTGTAAATAATTCAAAGGCTATAACAAAGTCCATATTCTTTAAACAATGTGACCGAACGATGCTACCAAGTACTCACACTGCATAGTGTCGGTGATGTATAAATATGAGGCACTGGGGGGAGGGGAATGATTCTAGCAAGAGAAACTGAAGTACTTGGAAAAAGTTATCCCAGTGCCACTACAATGTTCATAAAAACCTGCTTTTGAATTCTGAATGTCATCAACTAAAATAAATATCATGTAACATTTTTATGCATATATCCCACCTAAACCAACTAAAACTGATATTATTTCAGTCAAGTTAGCTGATAGCATCATGGAAAGAAACTTCAAATCTAGTGATTCACTCTCATCAATCATTCCAACTTCAAATGCAGTTCAATTAAGGGTCTAATCAATCAGCTCTTATGATTTACTACCATAAGGTTAACATAAAACTATTATACATTCACATTCACTACATAACAATATGCTGCTACTGCCAGCTCCAGCAACAGTTTTCAGGTAGAAGGAATGGTTATAAATTCTATAAAGCACTTAATCTCAAGGCATTCCTGATCACCAGCAGAGAGGTCAGGTGCAAGTTTCATGCATAAGAGGATACTGTGAATATCAGTGGGGCACAGCAGCAAGAGGTTAACCACAGAATGCAGAGTTAAAAGATATGAAAGCATTAAACACTGCATAAGATACATTTTTTATTCTGACAAATGAAAAAACCCAAGCAAATTCACCTATGTATTAAATAAGGGCCACAATGGGTTTTCTTGTCATAGTCTGGTAACTGTATTGCAAATTCCAATTAATTATTATGATGTACCACAGGGATTCATATATTTGAATTCTGTACTTTGTTGAAACCTAGACATGACAACCACACACAGTATTACATTCAGATTGTCCAGATGCCTTTGGTGTGTTGTATTAATTCAAATGACCCTGCACCTAAGCAGACAAGAAATTTCTCTTATTTCATTTCTCTGCATAGCATCAGTACTATACAGCCCTGTAATTTATACCAATTGTGATTTTGCAAAGAGAAAAGACACGAATCAGAACTGTCCCTCTTTCACCAGTTATGTCAAAATACACATTGTTATAACTGCAATACCTGTCTACAGGCAAGACCGTCAATTTAAGAGTGCTCTATTTCCCCTTTATATCACGTATGTGTCTAATTTCCTCACGAAAGAAGTAAAGCTACTTAGTTACTGGATTGCAAAACTTGCAAAGTTTTTAAAACTGTCTACCAATTGCAGAAATACCAAATTCAATTTCTTACACTTATATTTTTGGTAATTTAAAACTTTCTTATCACAAACAGTTTACCACATACTAAAACAGTATGATGGCCATAAACAAAAAATTATTTTTCAAAATTCAACATTTGTTATACTGTCATTTCCATGCACTGTGGCCAGCAATATATTTTACATAATCAAAGTCAAAACCTTAATTAAATATAACCTACTTCAATAAAATTTCACTATCAGATAAATCATGTCACAAACCTTCCAGCAAGATCTTTCCATTTACTCATAAATTTTCTTGGAGGAGGCATTGGAATATTCAACTGGAGACGGTCATTTAAAAATTCCAGAACTCCTTGGCTCTCCAAAAGGATTGGAACTCGGTAGATAGAGGACAAATCATGGATGCAAAGTACCTTAAAATACAGTAACAAACAAGATACCAACTGTAAAGCTGTTTAATTTTATATCAAATTAAGAATTACACATATCCCCATCACAAATATTATAACTTCCATCACAAAATGTTTTGTTTGCACAGATGAGGTTCTGAGGACCGTGTACATTGGGATTACAATACTTGGAATATGGTATCTTGTAGGCACCAAAATGTGATGTCATGTAGTTGGACAGATAAGTACAATATTCTGATGCTGTGTAGTTGAGTACATACGCATCCATCTACAATGCCACACATTGCTACATTCCAGAAGAGAGTATTGTGCATGTGTGTGTGTGATGTGTGGTTTCAAGGGTAAATCATTAATACTGTTTTTTATGTCTTTTGCACCGTGCAATGTAATATACTTGTATAATATAAACCAAAAAATGCACCTTTCTTAAAATAATATTTTGATTTTTATACGATACCTTATACAGTTTTCAAACCCGAGGGTTCATCTTTAGGAAGACAGTTGAATATGCAGGTATGGTATAATTTGTTTACGTGCCAATGGTATAAGCAGTTCTCCTACAAGACTGCTCATACCATTGTCATGTAAGCAAATTATACCATACGTGCATATACAAGTCTTCCTGAAGATGAACCCTAGGGTTTGAAACATGCAGAAGACATCGCAAAAATTAAAATATTAGTTTAGCAACGTTGCACTGTGTTGGTTTACATTATATGATTAATAATACTGTGTCACTTCCTCAGAATATCCAGTGTCAAATAAGGATGAGAGAATTATCAATGTCATCTGGGAATATCAAGAAAACTTACCTGCTCAGGGGCAACATGACAAAAGTTTGAAATCTTATCCTTCACTGCCTGCCCAATTGGATTCTCACTCCGACACACAATCAGGTCTGGAGACAGTCCTAGACCTCTGAGTTCCCTCACACTTGCTTGTGTTGGCTTCGTTTTGGGTTCTCCAGTGGTCCGAGGCTTAACGACACACAAGCGATTTTGGTTAGATATCTTTATGTGCAGACTTCAGTGACAGAAAAGAAACAGATGCTGCCAGAGTGTAATAATATTACACAAATTTATCTTGAATCTGAACTACACAACATATTACCATTTAAAAATCACTACAAAAAATGCAGGATCAGTTCTCACAACTCACAATTCAAGGATGTGTAAAGAAAAAAAAAACTATGAAACAACCAAGATTAAATACAAACCAGTTCATCCTGTAACATGATGATTACAGAACACACTAAAAAGACACTTATTTCAGCTTTGAATATGCAAAAGCATTGTTGTTGGTGTTTAAAAAAGAGGGCAGAGCTGAACACTTTTAAATTACATGTTGTGAGACACATCTAGGACCCAAGAAATTGCCAAGTAGAAAGTCATTTCATGATACAAAATGGATAGGATTCCAATAAGTAGATTACTGCACTCTCAGAAAATAGGCCTGGTTATACATTAACACTTTGCCGACCAGATGGCCCTTTAATTAACTATCCTGGACATTTTAAACGCTTTGAATGTTCAACCCCATACCATACTCTTACTTAGGTATGACACTGTAGATTATGCTCCTGAGCCCAAGAATGCAGAATCTGCATACAGATAGTCTAGTAGTTCTTCTCTGAATGGTATTTCTCAAAACAAGAGCCTTTGTGGAGCAGAACAACA
>Ga0123354_10005908_pt1 | contig 17991 bp, 8 predicted proteins | sample TergutLab28metaG_2_FD_97872 | JGI IMG/M metagenome (GOLD analysis project Ga0123354, IMG submission 97872) | Labiotermes labralis P4 segment gut microbial communities from Petit-Saut dam, French Guiana - Lab288 P4 | ecosystem: Host-associated > Arthropoda: Insects > Digestive system > Gut ...
GAGGTAAAGAAGGACTCAAAGAGAGAAAACAATAATTGAACAGACATAGACAATTTATAGCAAAGCTTTCCCTCCTACGATAAACACTTGGTTTTAGCACAGAGACATTAGGGTCTGGAGTAAAGTTACTCCAGCCGATGCCGGTAAAACGATTAATGTCAGCCACTACTTCCAGATAAATTCTCTAGAAATGCAACTTAAATTTCTTTATTAGTTTCGTCTAAACTTCAGAAGGCATTACATGCTTTTCTTTTTCCAAGGGTTATTTGTCTAATTCATATCTCCGATTTTCTCATCCATTGTGATGAATAGACACTGCTGATGTTCTGGACACTGTCCAGCTTTTCATGTCAATAACCCACGTTTTGGAGATTCTTGTCCCCGCCGAAAATCGAACTCCAGACTGTTCAGCCCACAGCGTAGGCACTATATGGTCATGACCTTTCGAAGCTGGTTTCAATACGTTTAGTGAAAACCGACGTTACTTCAGACTTTATCACATAAGTAGTGTAGTTTTTTTATGGCACAAGAAGGAAATGGAGAATTATTGGTGCAGATGCTAAGTTTCACATTGACATATCGGCTTGCATCGGATCCAAGTTTCATACTGAATGTGCTGACGGCTGTAACTGACGTCAGCTTTCGTGCTGACATATTATCGCTTGGACCCTGTGTCCAGTTTCGCACCGACTGAGTTGTCGGTTTACACCGGTGTCGCTTTTGGTACAGACATAAGCTTTAGTTTAGCACCGGTGCCACGTTTCGCACCGGCGTGAGCTGTCAGCTAGCACAGGTGCTATGCTTCGCAACGAATGAGATAACGTCTAGCACCACTATCACGTTTGGTACAGAAGGAGCTAGAGGCTGGCACCGGTGCAAGTTTTGCACAGATATCGGCCGGTACCGCCAGGTATACGTTCTGTCCATAATACTATCTGAAGACACCTAACAATACAATGGTTCTCTAGGACAGAATGCTTTCTTCATCCCTTATCTTACTGCTGTTATTTTATGCATCCATCCCTAATACCTAGAAGTAAGTTTACCCACAAAAGATAGCTACACGGAAACGATACACTGTCCTATCTGTTTTTTGTAGAGTGCAATAAACATGCGTCAAGTTTATTTTAAGAACGTATAGGGCAAAGTACATGGATTCCGAGAGGTACTGTGTTCTGGGACGTGACACCATGAAACCTAGTATTTTAAGAGCCGTTTCAGCTGAACATACTTCCTCCATCTTCAGGGAAGACTGAGGCGACAGCTTGGTCCTCCGAAAGGATGTAAATTCTAGCAGACTACAAGGCGTCAGATCCAAAGAGACATACTTATTGACCTGTCGTGAGACCGTCAAATTTTTCGAGACGGACGTCGTCGTATTTGATTATTTCAAATTCAGACACAAGACCAGAATTGGGCCACTGGCCAAAATTGTGCAGCAGCTTAACCAGGTGGTACTGGAACTGAAGGACAGCGAAAATCACTTTTCACTGGCAATAAACTTTCGATGTAAGTCTCCCACCAGGCGGTGAATTGATTCGTCATCTCTGCCATACAGCCAATTTTTAAATAGGCCTAATTTAGTTCCTCGGGTTCTCAAAATATCTCCTGCTTGTATGGAACACGAATATTAATCAGCGTGATTATTAAAAACCCACCATTGCACCTGCCTTTAGCCACCTGAATTTAATACACACTTCCATGGATTATTACATAACATGTATTTTAATACTATCTTCTCATCAACCAACTGGTCTCGTACCTTCATCTTACATATATATTCATTTCGCCATTTCATTCTACACATCCATCCTATCTTATCTTTCTGGAATTTGTCAAAAGAGCAACTACATATCAACTGAATATTTCATCCCAAAATTATGACCTTCGCCCTGTAATTTTTCTCCTTCCTCCTGTTATTTACCCAGTTTTGTTTCCCACCGTTCTCCACAGCACGATATTCTGCGAACCCTGCGTCTTCTCTTACAGTAAATCTGAGTTTTGATGAACAGTGAATATAAAGCGGAAAGCTTGAATTTACAGGTAAAAGTAAGTACATCGCTTTAGCTTCGTCACACAGCGCGTCTCAGCTAGTGAAATCAAAATTAATTCCGTTGTTTCGAACTGCCGCTTACAGCTGTAAAATACTTGACCAATACATTCCACACAGATGTCCTGTTTTTAGCCCAGGTGTGTGTTTACTTTTCCACACAGGTGTTCGACTCCTACCTCACTGTCCCCATCTCTTCAGTCACAGTCACGACTTACAGGTTTGCTCTTCAGCAGAGTTCGGTAAATTGAAAGACGTCCTCAGTCCTGACGTCAGCAGTCTCATTCCACTTCTAACTGTACGGTCACATCACCGCTAAAATCAAGGCTCTTCGTTGGGAATGACATTGAGCCAATTCCATTTACTCCTCATCCTAACAATGTTTCCCCTAAGACTGATCTTCTTTTTATTCTTCATAGGAACCTCTTTCGAAGAAGTTCACACAACAATTCTGCAGGTTCTTCAAGCTTACATTGCAAGTCACGTGACCGAACTATTGCAAACCTGAGTGCACAGTAATAAGTACGTTACTAGTGGATCTTCTTATGAAGATGCAGACTTATGCAAGTGGCAAAGCGTAAAGTGTGTGTTCCTGCAAGCGCTCTTATCGCTGTTCCATGTTGCGGGTGTTGCTGCAGATCTGAGAGATTCTTTGTTTAGAGGCCCGAGGAAAGCTGTCATTTAAATTGAGGGTGTAAGCGAATCTTAGAACCGTTACTTGGACGCCTCGCCCGTGGGTAATATACTACGATGGGGTGCTGATAAGTACTTAGTCCGACCAGGAAGGAAACAAACTACAGCGACCAAAATCGAGATTTGTTCAACATACTCCCCACAAAAATCAATACACTTCTTAGCCAGTTGCTCTAACGTTTGCAAGCCAATCAAAAAAAAAATCAGCATGTTGTCCGTCCAACCAGGTCTCCGCGGCAGCAATGACCTCCGCGTCGGACGAAAAATGGCGACCTTTCAATGGTTTTTTCAGTCCAGTGAACAGGTGGTATTCCGACGCGGCCAGATCCGGAGAATAGGGTGGGTGGTCAAGACACTGGAAGCTCAGGCAGGCCAGTTTCTTCTGGGTTTCAAGTGCTCAGTGAGCCGGGGCATTGTCGTGCAAGAACAACACCCCCTTGGTGACCTTCCCGCGGCCGGCGTTTTCCCTTCAAAATGTCCTTCAATTGCACCAGCAGAGATGAGTAATACTCCGCGTGGATAGTTTGGTACTTTGGAAGATGATCAATGAGGAGGATGCCTTCTTGATCCCAAAAAATCCAGGCGAGAACTTTTCCAGGGGATTTTTGAACTCGGGGTTTTTTGGGGAAGGGGGGGAGTGTTGAGCCGCTATGCCGCCACTGTATTGATTGTTGCTTTGTTTCCGGGTGATAGTGATATAACCAGGTTTCGTCCATGGTCACCAATCGCGACAGGAAATCATTTGGATCGCGCCGAAAATATTCCAAATTTTCTCAGACGACTGACACCGTTGAAGTTTTCGATCCGCGTTCAGGCATTTGGGGCCCACTTCGCGGAGAGCTTCCGCATGTCCAAATCTTCATGAATGATGGACCCAACCCGCTCACGTGAGATGCCCAATCGCTCAGCTATTGATTTAGCCGAAATCCGGCGGTCTTCCAAGATTAGCTCGTGAATTTGTTTAATAATCTCCGTGGTGGTCACTGTTTTGGGTCGTCCAGGACGAGGAGCGCCACAGGTGGAAAAATCACCACGTTTAAACTGGGCCACCCAGTTTTTGACTGTGATATACGATAGTGCATTTTCCCCTAATGTTTCAGTCAGAATGGCGTGAATTTCATTCGGCGCCTTGTCTTGAAGGAAAAAAAAACTTTATGACAGTTCGCGTCTCCATGTTATTGAAATCGCGCGCGTCGCCTGCCATACTTCCTTTCTTCTGTTGTAACAAGAAAATACTTTCAATTCGGCACATGAACAGACCCCGCTTTCCATCGACACTATCGATTCTGTCCTACGACATCGGGAAATAGGTCGGGCTAAGGACATATCAGCGCCCCATCTATGTTGATTTGGGGTCCAGCAGACCTCGTCTACCAAACAATTGGTGTGAAACACTCCACTATTACTACACAAAATTTAGCCATCTGATCAAATATATCCGCTTAATTTTTGGATCCAGAACCGTCATTAGCGTGTGCCCATAATTCCGCCATTTTCCCTTTTCCGAGTCAGTTCAATCCACTCCACAAAATCACATTTTAGTGTTAACATCAGATTTCACTATTATATCAATCCACCGCCAGTTCTGTCATTAGCGGAAAGGTTTTCAGACTTCCCAATCAAAATTATTTACACATTTATCATCTCTCCCACGTGCAGAACACGACTCGCCGAAATAATCTTCCCTTATTTGATATCCAATAATATTTGGCGAAAATATAAATTGTATAGCTTCCATTATGCAGTCCAAATACATAAAATTACAACCTTTAATATAAATACAGTCTTATTAACCATGCTATTTCCTTGAACATTTACTACACACTCAGGATTTTCAAGTACAAATCGTGACGTAGGAGGAACGAAACCGAACATTATAGCTTTAACTTCTACAGACCCTTAAGCAGTTTGAGACATGAACTTGTCTCACCTCCACCAAAACGCTGAATGGAAAGAAAACGACGGTGTAAAGGTTCAGGTCCGTTCTTATAAGCCAGATCCTCAATTATTTCTGTTAGATAATCTTTTTATGGTATTACATGTTTCAAGGCGAAGGCAAGTGACTGTATCTACAATTCAGAAGCAGTGAAAGTAGAATTACTCACAGCGCCGGAGGAGAATGGGTTATAACGAATCACATAAATATTATCCTGCAGAACCGACAGACAAGATGTCGTGATCTGAGACTTAGTCTGGCTGAGTCAACGTGCAACCTGCAGCTTCAACAGTAGCTTGAACAGAACCGGGAATTCGAACATCTCGTTGCGCGTAGAATTGTTGGTAGAATTTGAAATGTTGAGCTAATGTGCTCTGAACACAACAGTAAAAATATTTATGGGTGCATTGCTTGGGGGAAAAAACAACTCGCGGAACTAGGTACAAGAGAAAATTCTGCAAAACAGTCCTGTCAATAGAGTAAGGGTGGGGGCCATAGAATACCCTTGTTTTTTGGAAAGTGTTCGGTACGTCAACATTATTTTTTAAATTTTATGCCAGAATATTTATAATGTTCCTTATTTAATAGCCTGAAAATGCCCCAGATCTTATGCAAAATATGATCGCAGATATAAAGACTTGGGCAATATAATTTCAAAAAAAAAAATTTTCTGGAAAATAGTAGTTGGTAATGTTCGACAATATCCTACATTACCAAAAAAGTGACATACAGGCAAGATAATAATCAGGCAATACTGAAATTTATTTAAGTGTTCTTAAGATAATTAATTCCAAACAACAATTTCCTTTGACTTCCAAAAAGAAAAATTAGATGAATGCAGCAAGAGATTTCGGATACTGTCTGCCATTTATGGCCACCTCACGTCTACAATCCGTACTGCTGCCTCACATAACCTATTGGCGGTAGCAATATCGAACACAGTGCGTCTAACGCTTAAAATCAAGCACATTCGAAAGGAATATGCTGCACCCCGACAAATTTAGTAATGACTGTGTAACTGAATATGGCTTGTAACTTTCAAAATTTAAATTTTTGAAAACACACAAACGGGGCCGTAAAGGGCGACAAACTGACTTTACCAATATGGCGACAGGTCACAACATGTTTGTTATGGAGGCAGAACTTAATTCATGTGTTCCTTGTAAAAATCACAGCTCCGGTATTGCCTGGAGGGTGGGGGGTTACCCGAAAAAAACCAGGCCTATCTGACAATCTCCACCCTTACTACACAGAATATGGCACGAAAACATCGCTACTGCATAATGCAACACAGCGAACACAGTCCATAAGCAGTTCTTTCTAGCACGTTTCTTTCTTTCCCTTTTAAAGAACAGTGTTTATTCTGCTCTTCGTATGATAACCGCAGTCAACACCGAATACTTCTGTAACAGTTGGGTCTATTAAGGGATCGACTTTCATAAAGGAGGCGTACTGTGTTCTCTGTTAAGCACGATACAAACTGCATGCTTCAACACTCTAAACATAAAATTAAATAAATTTTGTTTCAAGGAGCTAAAACATGATAAATATCAGCCTAATAAGATGTCAGTAGTAGCAGCAGCAGCAGTAGTAGTAGTAGTAGTAGTAGTAGTGGTTATGGTGGTGGTGGTGGTGGTAGTAGTAGTAGTAGTAGTGGTTATTGTGGTGGTGGTAGTGGTAGTGTTTATGGTGGTGGTGGTAGTGGTAGTGTTTATGGTGGTGGTGGTGGTAGTAGTAGTAGTAGTAGAAGTAGTAGTAGTAGTAGTAGTAGTGCCAGCTGTTACCACCCAACAATGCCCCTCCGTTGAAGAGATTTTCATGAAATTCAATAAAGGTTTAGTTTTATCGCAAAGCATTGACTCATTCCAATTGTAACTAAAATCGGATAGTAATAGCAAACACTTCACAAATATGAGCTACGCACTTGGGCTTCGGCATGAATCTCAAAAGTAGCTAAATTCCGACAGAACTGAAGAATATCTGGGGAAAAACGTGGTACAGAAAATGAAAAGCAAGTTTTTGACTTTATAAATCTTTTGCGCAGGTTTCGTGGTTTCCGAGTTAATTACGTACGTCAGATAATGCTCCAATTATCAAAATATGTGTGCAATATCTACCTTGTCCCACTACTCTCCACCAGACGGATAAGGTATGCCACTACTTTCTTCTTGAAGAACCCTTACCCACTCACCACTCACGTTCATCACCACCTATTTTGATATAATAACCTACAGTTTCCCCAGCTGAAGGAGCACCGATAAATAACGCAAGGACGGGTAACAATAATAATAAAACCGAAGAGTTTTCAACATGGAGCAAATGTTGGGTTTCTTCATTGGCTCAGTTAAGAGGAGGACCGGTATGTGTACTGAACTCTGTATATTTGTCTGTAGAGGCAATGGTAAATTTTTCACAGCTCTAAAAAAGAATTACAACGTTGCAAGAAAGTGAGAATGGCACACGTCCGTAGCGCCTAAACTAAACAATGTTTTACGAGGGACGTATGTAGAAAAGACAAGGCCTTGTCTTGTGCGACGTGTGGAACACGAATTTCTGTCTTATTTAACAAGCTAATATTGTATGGAGCAATATTGGTACATGGGGGAAGTGACATTTCTCTCGTAAATGTTGGGATGTTGGGTTGCAATCGGCAAAATTTACACAACTGTCTTTGATTTTTGAGAGTTTGATGTCGAAACTTTATCTGCAGCCCTTGTATGAGCTGGGAAGAGTTCTAGTTCGTTGGCGACTATTAATTTCTAAATGTCAAAATAAAAAAAAAAATCTTCTTCTATTTGAAGACTTACAAAGAGTCAGAACAAAGCGGAATGGTGCAAATAAAGCATGTCTGTTATTAGTATTACTCACAGCAGTAGTACCTGCTCTTTTTGTAGGTATTGTTAATATTAATAACACTAATATTGTGTTACATAACATGCGTATACATGCTTGCATTTTTATGTACACGTAAAAGACTGATGGTTGTTTCCAGTTTTACTAATACGACAATGACACATAGATATTATTTGCACCAAACTATCCTGTCCCACGTGTTCTCAGTCTTAAAACATATCATAAACCTATGTACACACACGTATGTAAGCACGCACAACATAGGCCTACATATACAGATGTACATACACGAAAAAAGTAGATACGAACACATGAAATATTCTAGTAGTAGATATGGAAGAGACAGATGGCCGAATAGAGTATGGAGTAACGTAATGGCACAGTGAAGGGTGTGCGAAACGTGAATGAAAGATTAGAGAGGGAAATTCTGCTAGAAACTTACTAGTCCGTACATTCAAGCAGACTAAACCTTACGCAATAAAGCACTTGGCACAGGTCACCATATCATCATCCTTCATCATCGACGTACAGCACTTGGCACAGATCACCATACCGCCATCATTCACCACTGACGCGCAACACTGGGCACAGATCACCATACCGCCATCATTCATCATCGACGCGCAGCCCTTGTAACAGATCACCATATCGCCATCCTTCACCATCGACGCGCAGCGCTTGGCACAGATCACCATATCGCCATCATACACTACTGACACACAGAAAGTCGGATGGAAGCCAACCGAAACAAAGGGATTTTAAACAAAATAAGATAATTTTAGATCAACGTATTAGAAACTCTGTAAAAAAAACAGTTGATTGCAGTTGCGCGTAGTGTAGGCCGTTCAAACTGAATGCGATTTTTTTTATACAGTGTCACGGAAATGGCATTCGACAGTTGACTGCTGGATATAATGTCGCTTTCGTATTACGACAATCTTCTTCCAGTAGTACGTGATGCACTGTAATCCGATAAACTCCTGCTGCCTGCGTCCAAGTCGAATTCTAAATGCAAGCCACTTCGAAAACGACGGTCAGTTAGTGGGTATGTCTTCATGCCAAGCACCTACTGGAGTTCATAATCCGATATTAGTTCCAAATCTTGACAATCTTGGGCATCTCCTCTGACAAGACGATCGTTCTGTCAGTCTCAGTGCCTGTTAACTATTCCTACGTACAATTTGACATTGCTAGAAGTGTTTTACACAATTACTAAACCCAGGTTCAATGCCGGGCCAGTCAGCGTGAGTTTTGTTGGGGACTATACGGCACTTGGACAGTTTTTTCTCTGAGTATTTCGTTTTTCCAATGCCAATATCATTCCACGCAATGTTCCACATCTGCACATTAAAACCACTCTGATCAAAACGAGTGGTGGGCCAAGTCTAGGAACCTTGAAATAAAGCATCGCTCCCTCAAATACGGAGAGCACCGTGCAGAAAATAACTTAACTTGTATTCTTTTTATTATATTTGTCACTATATATATATATATCTGTTTCTTAAAGCGCACCTTTGTACAAGATGATGGATTAATTAATTAATTTGAAACATGTGGCCCGTACATTCGAAAATAATATATATGTTGTGTGTGAGTGAAACTTAGCATTTATTCCTCGATTCAGCTGTTGAGAACAGGATGGTCTCCATTAGATTAACACAAAAGCAGTGGTGTTGTTCGGAAAGACAGACACTGTTTGATAATAAACAATGGGACCATGTCACCTAAGGTTAAATTTCCCAGTGTTTCCTTTAGTGAAGGATTAATTTTTGGCGCTTAATCGCTCACTTTAAAGAAGTAGTAAAGGTAAAGATAAATTGATCCCGTTAAAGGCCCGGTGTGGTCCAGAGGGTGGGTAGAAGTATAGCTCTACTCTTCCATGACCGCGGCACTAGAAGGAGGTGAATGGTCCGCAGAACGCCCCGGCTGTACTTTAACTCCGGGAAAGACCCGGTACCAATTTTACAGGACGCTAGGTGGGCACCAGGGGCAGTCTGGATGGGCGGAAAATCTCGTCTCCACCGGGATTCGATCCCGGGCCGCCCAGACCGTAGTCAGTCGCTATACCGACTGAGTTACCCGGCCCACACTTTCAACAGGTAGTAAAGGTAAAGGTAAAGTCCGCCCAGAACAGAAGACGAAGGCCCAGAGTGGGAGTAGAGGTATAGCTCTACTCTTTCTATAATTTTGGCGATAGATGGGGGTTGGGTGGTCAACGCCATGCCCCGACCACTTTACGCCGAGAATGAGACGATACCCATTATGTATGAAGTTGAGTGGGTGCCAGTGCAAGTGTGGACGGGTGCGAAAAATCTCGCGTCCCACCGGGACTCGATCCCTGGATCGTCCATCCCGCGGCGAGTTGCTATACCAACTACGCTACCTTGGTCCAACAGGTAGTAGATTAATAAATGTTCTGAAGATCTTGGCTTCGATCGTGCCGACAGAACGGCGTGATTTTGAAATTTCTGCAAGACAGAATACGTGCAATAGTCTGCAGATACAGAAATAACTGATATTGTAATACTCGTTAATGTCCAAACATAGAAGGTGGTTCTGCAGTTCGTTTAGGTAACTCTTAAGGAAACAAACAAACCCAAGTAGTTTCGTGCCTAATTCTTATCAATTCATAGGTTCACCGTCACAACCAATCGAGAAGAAACTGCGAAACTTTACACCTTAGACATAAATAAGCCACTAATTAACCAATTAATTACCTCCTCGATTAGCAGCTACCACTCTCACAACCGCTTGTATAGAACTTCTAAGCTTCATTACCTTCCTCACAAAAGTAACCTCCGGAACCTATCACCGCACGTCACGGTCCACTAGTTAACACTTCTGCTTAGTATCTAGGAGGTCCGCATTTGCAATCTCGGCCTGGAAATCGGCGATATTGACTGAGGTGTTTTGTTTTTTTCGAGAAAAATGCTGGGAAATAACGTTAAATTAGTTAACGGTGGCTTTATTGAACAAAATTTCCTGTTCATTAACCTCAATTTAGTTGCTATAATAATAATAATAATAATAATTTAGCAGGGTTTTCGACATTTCTACATCTTACTGCGCCCATTTGACAATTATCTTTTACTTCCATTTGTCTCTGTCATTCCAGTCTTCTTCTATTAATCCCTTTTCCCCCAACAGTCCTCTAATCACTTCCGCCCAGGTAGCTTTAGGTCTTCATAATAATAATAATAATAATATAATAGGCCATATCGTCTAATAAGAACAGTTCACATTTCCATTGCCAAGCTTCCACTTTTCCTACATTCCTCGCCAGGCTTCTGGCATTTGTCGTAACGTGAAAAGAGCTCTCCCATTCCTTTCCCTGAAGTCCGTCATCTACGTTACCAGTCGCCGCTCCATCTTTAAATTAATGACCGCCAATATTATGCTTCGGGCTTGGTATCAGACGCTAATCTCTCGGCGAAAATTTCCATGATACAATCGCAATCAGTGCAGTTTTTTTATAACGATATAATAAGCAATGTACACATTTCCTGACTGACCCCTTGTTATAATTCTTTACATTCCGTTCCATTACCCCGTTCCGCAGATAGTCACTTCCCTTGAAAACATCCATCTAAAATGTATCGTATTTATAATGCCTCACTAGCACATGAAGGACGAAAATGAGTGTTTTAGGTATTTTACCCCCCATCACAACACACAGACACTTCCAATATCACGAAAGAGCTTATTTCTTGTATAAAAACAAATAGCCACGCTTCAAACAGTATTTCACTCCACGTCTTACAGCAGCGATCCCTAAATTATTCAAGTTCACGACACATATTCCAGGTTACTACAACCAAAGCGTAAACATCCTGACATGTGAACATCCTTTATAATACAGGGCGTTTCATAACGTTCTCCGTGATTACAAACATTTATAACAGGAAAACCAAAGGACCCACCTTAATGGAATTGTTCACAGCCACAGGAAAAGCGAAAAAGTTTTTTTTTTGACAACTGGAGATGTGTGCACCATGAGTGGCACGGCACACATCGATACGATATTCAAGTCTTGCCACACACGCGTCAACATGGGTGTATCGATATTCTTCACTGCTGCAATGATCCGTGCCTTTAGGTCAGCGAGGTCACGTGGCAATGGTACTTTGCGTACTTTGCACGAAATGCACTTTGCACAGTAACCACAGACTTACTCGTGTGACATTCCAACACACAAAACAACTTCTCCCCCGGAGCGGCCATTTTCTCACTACATGCACTCGCATCGCCTAGCGGCAGAAATGTGAACTACGATGAAAAAACTGCTTGCTGGGGAAAACATAATTTCTGAGTTGTTCCTTCTATCTGCACAGGCTTCGTAAATACGTGTCCTACGGTTTTCCTATAACAAATTTTTGCAATTCCGGAGTACATTATGAAACGCCCTGTATAATTGCTGACATTATTCACACAAAACTTGCACTAAATTTATTTTATTCGTTGTACCTCTGTCTGAAATATCTGTAAAACTTCTTCTAAGTTGCTTGTTTTTTTATATCAAACTAAGCAAGTGGCTGGAAAATGGCGAAGATTTTAGGTTCTATCTTAAGAAACTTTGGTTTATCACGTTCATAACCCTTCGAATAATGCTAATAATAAATTACAATGCATACAAAATGTTGTAAACGGCAATTAATATCTTTACGTGACCCAAGCGTGGAACGAATTGTAATGCCATTAATCATGTAGCAGTGCCACAAACTGAACTCGCTTGGATGGGTACACCTACTGAGAGTTTTCTGACAATTGTACAACATTTGAAATAGAGACTCACAGTTCCTCCAGCTGTCAGAGTGGGGCCAGCAGAAAGAAATGAGTAGCAAACCAACACAGTTAATCTTCTGACTCACCTGAAACAAATAAAGGAGTACGTAATATACGAAGCTTTCTCAGCGGACAAACTCGTTAAATTGTTCTCGACCCACCAGCCGCATCAATTATGGATAAACAACCAACGTTTTGCGACTTGCTCTGTACCATCATTGACCTTACTGATGGAGAGACAGCAGGTCTCCGGAAGTTGGTTTTTAGCTCATAATTAACGCAACTGATAGTCGAAGAACCATCTGGTGAGAAACAAAGAATGATAAATGTTAGTGAGGTACATCATGTTGCCATAACAAGATGGCCCACAGAACTGACAATTTTTATCACTTTTTTCTAAACACCCTTCTTACAGATAGTGCTTTCGGAGATTTTGCTATCAAGTTCAATACAACTTTGTGCAAAGTCGGTCTGTATATATTTTGTGGGTCGCTGTCATCACGGCTTAGCGAACACCCAGACGAAGTTTGTAGCAAACGGATTTTAGATACAGAAGGGAGGTGTAGTGTGTTGCATGTGGATTAACGGATATGCGACAAGTGGTCTTCCATTACCTTAAGGCTAACAGCCTTCCGCAGTAAAAATAAGCATGTTAGGAAACGTCATAAATGGCCTCGACATTGCAAGCATTCTTTGGCAAAACGCAAGAAATGGCGAAAGCAGACTACAAGACATCAAGTGGTACAAAGACAGTATGCTTTGGCAACGTAAAGGAAATTGGTCGGGGCCAAATTTAAGTTACGATGCCAGAATGATCCTACACGTACTAAGCAAAAACTACGATTGTTCCTGTTGAAATAAAAGGTCTCTGGGTCGAGATCCAAACTCGAAACTTCCAAAATAAAAAGCAGCATTGCTCTACACTCGGCCGTGATGCTCGGTATGATGTTTGTTGTTTTGTGAGAAACACCTTCCTACTCAGAAAATGCAGTTATTTCTTCACAAAAAATGCTGCATTCAATCGTAATATCCATATCCTTTGTTGGCCACGATTTTCCATCATGACCATCATTTACACCTTGCCTCTGTTTATTAGAAAACAGAATTTTAATCTTTTCCAGTTTCTTCTAAATCATCATCCAGGATGATTATTTACATATTCTGTACAAGAAAATCACCCCAAAGATCTTGCTTTCGATATTCTCTCTCCAAGTCATCACTTCTAAGAAGCTGTATTTAATTACTTACTACATAGATTACGGTATAGGACAGGTATAGTTCGCGTACTACAACCATAAGTCGAACTTCAACCTCGATCGGTACACAGTTATTAATAGTGGGAACGAAAGTAGCCACTTATAGTTATCATTTTAAATGGTACTTAGTTTCCATTACTTATAACTATGTACCTTACTGGGCTTATTCCTATTCAGCTGTAACACATTTACCTGGAAAAAGTTAAACAAAATTATTGTTATTGGTAATAAGTAATTACACTTCGACTGTGTCACATTTAACATCATACTTAAACAGGATTTTCACACGTTGTTTATTACTCCGTTATGCAGAGAGGATATGGCAACAAGGTTTCCAACTCTCTTTGTCTAACTCTCAGTGTGCGTTCACACACATAGCCCAAATTTACTACGTACTACGCAAAAATTAGCGTAATATATTCACGAGAGGTTGAGGAAAAAGAATTAGCAGTCTTATCAAACGACCGAATGACTTCACCTATAGGGCAAAATCCTTTTTAAGAAGGGGGAGGGGGAGGGGGGGAATAAAACAACACGCGGTACAAAGGCGCTCTTGTCTGGTAGATGCTGACTTATGTGCTTGTGAAAACCTTAGTCAAATATTTCAAGAAGTTCGTGTAATGTAAATTCTGCAGTAGATTTGTGTACCGAGACAGATTATATTCCCATAAAGATGTTGTACTGTAAGCGCGCCACGCTAATAGCCATGATTTCTTCTTGGGTACCCACTCGAAGTTAGCAACCTAGCACAGTCCTTGTGTCTTCAAAGAAGTAAAGCCGAAAATTACAGGCGCATGATTTACTTTGCACACAAAGCATGAGTGTACTTATCAACGGGAAGATGCCTGTTCGTCCACACATTTCATAACCGAAGAAGTCAACCGACTTCCATTAAATTTTTTATGGGAAATATACGTTAAAATTTTATTTAAAATAAGCATCACAGACGAAGTATATGATTGCCAACCACAGTTATTTAGAAGTTTCTTTCAATACCCAAAGCGTGCTCCATGTGTGAACTGCTATTTAAACTTCATATTGCTTTCGTCTCATAGGCGTGCACATTTGTTACCAGTGCCTGATGGGAGCTTATTAAAGCATTAAGCTGAAACATACAACACATAAATTTATCAACCAACGAATGCACATACAGTTTCACATAAAACACTTTTAAAACATTTTAAAACATTCCAACATATTTCGGTGTGCTTCGAAGCACACCGAGCCACTGCTCCACAATACATTCCTACACAACATGATATGCTGCCACAACACCTCGTTTGCAAATACGAATTGAATTGTGAATACTGTAACATAACTTTAGCAAGGAACAAAACTCCCTGATGATGATCTGATAAGATCGAAACATGTCGGGAGTGTTTTAAAATGTTTTAAAAGTGTTTTATGTGAAACTGTATGTGCATGCGTTGGTTAATAAATTGAAGTGATTCTACAAAAAATGCACGGTGCTACAATAAGATTTGTACAACACATATTTGGCAATAGGAATGATTTTCTGGAAGAATTGTGCTTGACAATCGCGAACGGTATTTGTTTCGTCCTAAAACACAATGGAATATTCTATCTTTAAAAAAAACAAGCTTCGATTTACTTTTAATTAAAACTTAACTCCATAAAATTGGTCAAAACTGGCTCATGGGTACCGAAATTTTGCACCTGCAAATTTTAATATTTTAAATGACTGTCACAGGGAACTTTTTTTTAAATATAGCGCATATTTAAATAAATATTAGACAATTAAGTCATGGTAAAATACGTGTACTGTGCTGTATAACAAAGGCCTTCAGAGTCTATTAAAAAAGGCAGAATACCTTGCGATGTAATAAATATGCTGAATGACTGTTCAAAATGTACTTGGATCATGGCGTCTTGAAGAAGCTTTTGTTTCAGTATTTTTTCGGAGTGTTGCTTTGTTTAAGGGCCGAAATGTTGTGACACAATAACGCTGCAAGTATTTAGGAGGCAACTGTTTCGAGTCTAAGAATGTTGCTGTAAACACTGGCTTGAGGATTCTTATGATATTCCCCTCTTTGTTCAGGCGCATGATAGGAATGTATCTCGAAATATACAGCGAAATTTTCCTCGCGAATAATGCAATATTCCAGTACCATTATACGCTCTTGAACGTCCGTAGTAGACTGCTTTTGAAATGGCACACGCGCAGAAACAATTTTTCGTCTTTCGGCGAGACGGACGAGTCCATTTAAATCGGCGGGGGCGTCAGTTCAGTCGACTACTGGCAGCTGAGGTGTGCGCATCATCGGTAGTAATGCTGGATACACCATGTTCCGAGGTATTGTGAAGGGTACTGACTACCCACTCCATTCGCCAGTTTCCCTTTCACTTTCACTCCCTTGCATCACCGTGTGCCATCATATTTCAACTGGATTCTACAGACAGGTTCAGGAGCAGGGTTAGCTCAGTTATTAAAATATCTGGCAAAGGGCTGAAGGGCTGAGGTTAGAGTTTCAGCAGGTACGGGAATCAGTTTCGTGTCTATTATTTCGCGAGAAGTTTGAACCCCTCCACACAGGGGTATCAGGGGAATTTTACTAAAGAGGCTGTTGAAGAACTTGATGAGTGATATAGTCGAATAGGTGGATGAGGGAATTATAAATTAGCACAAAATCATATGAAAGTTAAATGCAGCCGATTTTAAGGCCCTTACAACAGCGCAAGGAGTCATCGGATTTGTTTTTAACAGCCTGCCAAGGCAGAGACTAAGCTGGCAGTGTTCTAGCTTCTACTTGGCAGGTACATGCTGTGTAACAAAGAAATACTATGAAACAAAGTTAATGTTAATGCAGATTCCACGTATATTTAAGTATAGACACCATACTGGCTACCACAATATCAATTTTAATTTAAATCGCATTGTGATATTATTAAGCAAGGCATCATGTATCCGCCAAACACAGCACACTTGTTATGTTCTATGTTGTGTTGTTAAATATACAATGTTTCAATTACAAAGGCCATCATCAGATATCACCACAAAAATAAACAGAGAAAAGTAATTTGTAGGTACATAACAATTAACCTGCATGAAGAATGAGATCTCATTACTTCACATAAGGTCCATGTTTTATATCATTGTAAGTTTTCTCAATACATTTAACCTGAATTGTCTGTGAGTGTACTGAAGTTACGTAAAACTATGTAAAACACCCAAAACAACTGAAAATTAAAAATTACAATTGAAGGCCACTCATTTTGAAATTAAATCTTCAGTATGTTCCATTTTGAACGCGCGTATTTTATTTTATTTTTTTTCCTTGGTGTAGGTTACGCACTTTATACATTTATTACTACAGCGGTCTACGCCGATCCCAGTACCTGCCCGGTCTAAACCGTGGGTCTGCGGCCACTTGCTTATTGGGATTACGGGTTCAAATCCTGCCGGGGACATGGATGTCTGTTTCTTGTGAGTGTCGTATGTTGTCAGTTTGAGGTCTCTTGAGTCGGGCCGATCACTCGTCCAGAGGAATCCTACGGGGTGTAGTGTGCCTAAGTCAGTGTGGCAGTGAAGACTTTATAATGATGAGGTCCTGACCCACAGGCTCTTGTGCCATGAAGGATATCGGTCTACACATTTTCATTTTTTATTCCAATTAATTTTAGGCTTATTGAGACGTGTTTAGGGCTGAATAAGCCAACCTCATATCCACCTAGAACCAGTCTGAATAAGATGGTGAAGAGAACAATTTTGACCCTACTGTAATTCTGACGTCAAGTCGTCTATACTGGAGCCTATAAAATACATTGATGATGTTTTCCTCCTAGAGAATATTACGCTAAGCCATAGGATGTTAATTCTGAGATGTATTAATACAATTCTGAATCAGAAGCAATGTCATGTCACTCTGTGGCAGAAATTATTCATTTTAACTTCTATAGCAACACAGAATTTCCTCAATAGAAAATCATCGACCCCTTTGAGAACTCCATAAATTACGGTCTCTTTTGCCGACTATACTTAAACGATCATAAACCGTATGACTACAATATTTGCGCTGGAATCCTCCCGCAATATCATTTTCGTGAACTGGTAAAACAAGTTCGTTTCGTTAATACTTGTGGCTATTTTTGTTCGACAGTCGATAAATTACTAGTTGGTTAAATTTTATATTTACAAGTTGCTGGAATATTATTATGAATAACATAACAACAGCCTGTGCGTGTAAAAATGCTAATAACTTAATGTTTAACCTTTTGACGCCTAATGTCAACTATAGTGGTCGTACCGCACCGCTAACCTCTAAAGTTGCATTTTATATATCCGGAGGTAAACTACTCCCCCGCTCGGTTCTCCGGGGGGGAGTGTTTCTAGGGGAAGCATCACGCAAAATATACAGGGAAATGAAATTAGGCACGTGGAACGTTAGGAGTTTTTATAGGGC